>Ga0123335_1001017_pt1 | contig 46881 bp, 34 predicted proteins | sample BiotimSIPDNA_2_FD_89707 | JGI IMG/M metagenome (GOLD analysis project Ga0123335, IMG submission 89707) | Anaerobic biogas reactor microbial communites from Washington, USA - Biogas_R2 time_0 SIP DNA | ecosystem: Engineered > Bioreactor > Anaerobic > Unclassified | place: Washington, USA...
GCGACGCAATAAGGCCACCTTCTCCTCGGCGGTAAAATGTCTGCGGTTTTTGTTCATGACTTCTCCTTTCTAGCCTACACATTTTGGCTGGTTGAGAAGTCCTATTTCTACTGAGGCGGGACAATATTAACTTGTGAGTACCGTATTGTGACCTATGTGGGATTGTTATTTCATCATGCAGCCAGCCCTTTTTGCGTAATCAATCAGAATTGCGCAATAAGAAAACAACACCATCACCACAAGATTTTTCATGACAAATCTTCCTCGATTTCAGCAGCCATAACTTCACCCAGCATACCGCCCTGTACATACATAATCTTCATTCATTGTACTACTTTTTTTTCCATATAGCCACAACCTCGTTAGATGATCCACCCCTCAGTAGGCCTTATCTTCCTCGTTCTCCGCTTTACCATCTGCCCGAATCCTACAATATCGGCTTCAGCCCGATTTTTCTATCACCATCCAAATCACACCCCGCCAGAATTCCCCCTGTTTTACAGTCGCCCTATAGCATCGTACCCAAACTTGACCCTCCCGTGAAAAATGACTTTTTTAATTTCCAGAATAAGGAAAATTACACCGATACCATAAGAATAATGGATCGTTTCCTGTCCTCATTGGGATACATGGAAAGCCAGTTCGCGACAGAGTAAGCTTTATGTGTTAAGGAATAATGATCGAGGATAACCAAGTTGTAAATGAATGCGGGGAAACTGGTGTTGTTATTCATTCGGGTCGGACTCTTACGTTTGTTCAGCGCGTAGACTCGTCAATCGGCATTTTTTCTGCCTGCAGTCACTCCCCTTTGAACACCTGCTGCAACGCGTAATAGGCGGGTTTTGGCGCGCACAGGAAGTCGATGACGGCGTTATTCGCCGGGCAGGGGAAGCAGTCGTGCCCCATCCAGATGATGAAGCCGCCGCAGCGGGGGAAGCGTCTTTTGCAGGTCCGGGCGGCGATAGCATAGGCTTCCGCCTGCACGGCCTGGGTTTCGGCAATGTACGCGGCGAGGTCGGTTTCAGTGTTTTCGGATAGGGGTGTCCCTGATTTAAACAATTCCCATTGGGTCCACCACGCGGCCGTGTGCATCCAGTAGCGGCCTTCGGGCGGCCAGACCAGGCCGGGCTCCGCGAAACGGACCAGACAGTCCTGGGTGGCGGCGCCGGGCATACCGACTTCCGAGCGGAACAGGGCGTCGTCGCCTTCCCAGTAGGCGCGCCAGGCGGCGAGGCGTTCGGAAAAGGTGTTGCCTTCAAAACTGCTCAGGCCCCAAGGGCCATGAACATCATGGTGAAGACCCTGCCCGTATTCCTTTGCTTCCGCGTAAAAGCGCGGTCCCGTGGGCGACGTGGCGATAAAACGATGGTCGGGATCGTGTGTTTCGAGAAGGGTCTTCAGTGCCGCGAGGCAGGGATGGGAATCATCCAGGGGAAGGATGCCCGTCTTCTCGTTCGGGCCGCCCCAGGTCAGCTCATTGCCTCCACTCCACAGTAACAAGGATACATGATGGGCGCGCCGTTGCACATAGGACATGGTGATCCGCTCCAGCGCGGCGATGGCTTCGGGCGTGTCGGGCGGGCAGTTTTCGATGCCTGACGAGGACAGGGGCAATTCCTGCCACACCAGGATTCCCGCTTCATCGCACAGTTCATAAAACTCCGGCTTTTCCAGGATGCCGCCGCCCCATACGCGCAGCACGTTGACACCCATGTCCCTGTAAAGGTGTATAAGACGGGCATAGTCCTCCCGGGTCGCGTCGTGATATACCGCCTTGGGGGGCACCCAATTAACGCCCTGCAGAAAAACGGGGGTATCATTCACCACGCACAGCCAGGGCGCGGCGTCCGCCGGTGCGCCCTCGCAGGGCCGCCATTCCACTCGCTTGAAGCCGACCCTTCGCGAAACGGTCCAGCATGGGATCCCCTGCCCATCCTGAGCGGCAACGCGCAAGGTATAGCATTTTTGCGATCCGGCGCCGTTGGGATACCAAGGCTCCACGGGATATGCCGTCAGGATCAACTCCGCCTGCCCCGAACCATCGGCGGCTTGTGTTACCGAGGCCAGTTCCGCGTCCCCGTCATATACGCCGAGCGACAAGGTCTGGACATCTTCGCCAGGGCCATATTTCAGGGACATGGCCAGCGTTCCTGTCTTGTTGTCTTTGGACAAGCGGGCGGTGATGCCGGTGACAGCACAAAAGGCGTCGGACCCACTGAGCAGGGCGGGCGGTTCCCAGACCCCTATGGGCACAATCCTCGGGCACCAGTCCCAGCTGTAATTGTAGCGGGGTTTGAAGTAACGCGACAGGGAGGTGTATCCGTATTGCGCCTGCTCGCGGGGCGGTTCTTCGAAAATAATACTGAGAAGATGCGGTTGGCCATCGGTCAGGCGCTTGCCCAGCGCGATACGGTGCGGTACCAGGGCCCCTTCAAAGCGTGCGGCCTCCGTGCCATCCACGAGTATCCAGCCGGAATAATCGAGTCCGGGCGCGTCCAGGAAAATTTCTTCGCCTTCCGGTAGCAGCCCCGGTTCCAGCTGTGCGCTGAAATCCCAGTGGCGGTGTTCCACCCACTCACAGGTCAGGGAATTCATCCCCACATTCCAGTCCGGAATGAGCCCCGCCTCCAGCAGCAGTTGCTGCACCGAAGCCGGGATGCGGGCGGGCAAAGGCCCGATGTCCGGAGGCAGGGCAGCCGCGTGTTCTATTCTTTTGGCAAGCCGCCAGGTGAAGGGACGCCAGCCGGTCAATTGCCAGTCCAAGGCGGATAAATCGAGACGCGCCATACTGTAAATCTCCTTTTCGGGAAGTGTAGCGAAAACACGCGGCACAAGGGAACTCACGAAGTGGTGAACGAGTGAAATGGAAAGCTTCACATTGCGGAAAGGCAGGTCACGCGCGCCGCGTCAGAAGCCGGATGCCACGCACCAGCAGGGCCACCAGGGTGAGCAGGGTGATCAACACACCGGCATAAAAGGATACGGGCCGGTACCGGAAGGTGACGGTGTGTTTCCCGTTCGGCAGGGCAACGCCCCGGAACAGTCCGTTTACCCGTAGAATCGGGGCGGTTTTACCATCGACATAGGCACGCCACCCGGGCGCATAAGAATCGCTCAACACCAGGATGCCCGATTCCGGAGCATCCACGGCCACCGCCACCTGTTCCGGTCGGTCCAGGATAAGCCTGAGGCCGGCCTGCACCGTCTGGGCGACGGAGGCGCCGTCGGGCGCGGGGGCCCTTTCCGGCATGACCTGCACCAGGTGGCTGAGCGCGGTATCCACAGGCACGATGATGCACTTCTGCCGGCTGTTGAAGTCGGGCGCGCTAATGGCCTCCATGGCGGCGCGGGTCTCGAGGGCAAGTTGCCAGGACTGGGCCCAGCTTACGCGCGGGAGCACATCCTCATTCGCATAGACGCGGATGTCCGCATGGGCGCCCCGCGGCCGTAACCGCGATAGGGGCAGCCCGGCCTCTTCAAGGGCATTTTCGTGCGTTGCCGCGACGGCCCGCACGGCCATGACATTCAAAAGGCCCGCCGGGGAGCGGCCCGTGTCCGCGGTCTGTGTCTCGTCGGGGATGTTTTCAAACGCATCCCACCAGACCCGCTGTTCCGGGGTCAAGGGGAATTCCCGGGCGCCTGCCATGCGGATGCCCGCAGGCATTCCCATGTTGGGGTGAAGCCGTTCATTTCCCGCTGGGGGGCTAATCAAAACACGGTCGTCCAGGGCCGTGTCCCGCAGGAGGGCGGCGAGTGGAGCTTCCAGGGAAATGCCCGGCCCCTGCGCGAAGAAGGGATGCGCCTGTCGATTGATAATGGACGTGTTTAAATCAATGAACTGGAAAGCCAGCAGAATAATGCCGCTTAATACGCCAGCCCAGCCGGTCCGGAACACGGCAAAAAGCAACAGCGCGACCGCGCAGGGTATCATGCGTCCGCGTACCGTGTCCGGCGCGATCATAAACACCCCCACGAAAAGCAGCGCAATGAGAAGGAGCGGTCCCCATAACCTGGGCGTGAGCGGATCACGACGCACTGCGAACAATCGATCCACGCCCAGGGCGGCCAGTACGCAGGCCGCGAAGGCCGCCGGGTAGACCAGGACAGCGACCACGCCCGGTGCGGGTGTTTCCCGCGTGCCCCAGAGAATAACGAGCCCCCACGATCCCAAAACGATCCCGAACAGTAAAGCCCGTTCCCAGCGCGGTGCGCGATGGAACAGCGCTGCGGGCAGGAGAAGCAGCGCGGACACACCCAGATAGGTCACGGGCGGCCGCTGCGCGGCATGGGCCTCCAACAATTGCGCCAATAGCCCTTTTAGGGTATGGGGCACCTCGGCGGATGCTTCAAAGCGGGTGAGAAAGGCGAGGGGCGCGTCCAGTCCGCGCAGCCACGCCAGTGCCGGCGCCCATTGGACGCAGGACAGCAGCAGGCCGACTATAAGCATAAATATCAGGCCCCGCAGACGTTCCCAACGGCTGTATTCCACCGCTTGCCCCACCACATCGCCGCCGGGCTGTCCCTGAATAAGCGCCAAAAACCCGTATCCGAACGCCAGCGCCAGCGCGGCCGTCATCAACAGGAACGACCCGGAAAACATCAGGAAGGCCGTGACCAGGCCGCCCAGCACGGCAAGGGCCGGCCGCGGCCGACGCAGCGTATATTCCCGGATGATGAGGCACAACAGCGGCAGCCAGACCAGTGCCGAAACATATCCGGGGTTCGACATGACGGCGGCCGTCGCCCCGCAGCACATGTACATCAGGCCGCCCAGCACGGAAGGCAGGTAACGCAGATTCATGGACCGCATATACAGGACGAAAAAGAAACCCATCAGGGACAGGGCGATAAACGCATGGAGCGCCATGGCGCGGGTCGTTTCCATAAACAGAAATATGATGTTCAGCGGCTGGAATAGCGCGTTTCGCGGGTCCGCAAAGAAGGGCGCCCCGCACAACTGCTGGTTGTTCCAGAGCGGTATATCCCCCTGGGCAAGGCGATGGTACCCATAGTGCATCGCGGGATAGACCTGTTGAAACAACAGGCTGTTTTCGGTGCTCCGGGCTGGACGCGTGTCATCCGGCGATTCAATGCTGATCCAGAAAACGGGGCTGCACAGGATAAATACCGCCGCTGCCAGGAAGAGCGGCAGGGGTGAAAAACGATTGAGGCTTGATGTCGTTCCCGGTTTCACAGCATCTCCCGCGTTTCCTGCATTGTCGTGGACGGCAGTCGGCATACGGTGCCGACGCATAGTGAAGGTATTCCGTACAGACGGTTCAAGTTTCCGCCTCATGCCGGACGGGTACCCGTTCCTAGCGCGTTGACGCGCTGCGGCATCTGCAGATCCTACCATGGGGCTGTAAAGACAGTCCACCTGAAAGGGGGGAGAAGATAAAAAATGAGCGGGACCGCAACAGGGGAAGGGGAGGGGAGGAAGTGGGGGAGGGGAAACCTGCTGCGGCCCCGCGTTTGCCTGATTCAGTATTACTACTGACTCAGGACCTCTTAATCCTGCACTAGTGTACAGGGCGAGTCAAAAGGCCATATTATATTTGATTTAACTGTCCAACCATTTAAGGAAACGTTTTTCTCAGCCCAAACATTCCCTTACGTTTGTCATAGATTTTATTGAATTCAACTTTCATCTAAGAAACGCGTCTGCTCTCAGTCTTGGTTGACAACCTGTCACTCTCAACTTTTAACAGCCCGCATCGCTACTTAAAGTATACCATGTCTGATGCAAACAGAGTAAAGTTTTTTTGAAAGAATGATTATACTGTTAATACACAGTAATTATCTGCCACATATTCAACTTTTTTAGTCAATTTTCTGTAATCAACCATTGCCTACTTACTATACAACGGAACCGGCGGATTGTTTCACGGTTATTTACGCGCGATGGGTTCAGTTAACATGCCCGAAATTGGAGGGGTTATTATTACGCGGATGTATGCGGCGTCAAAGCCTGTATGGGCAAACGCGACGATTTTCAGTAACAGCGGAAAATCCCAGAGCAAAGACTTTTGGAGAATAAATAACGTTGACACCAGCGGGATGGGACAATTATCTCGTGGAATATGGCATGCCCAATCCGGCATTCCTCTTGACCAATCCCTGCAAAATCCGGTAGGATGCGACTTTGTGTGCAAGCCGGTATTTCCGGTAAAAGCCACGTATTAAACACAATGGCGGCATAACAATGTTGCCTTAAGTCCGAAGACGCTTGAAATGCGCCCTCAAGTCGGGGCGGACACCGGGTAGACACCCACCGGGAAAGGATAGTGTACATGATGAATTCCTTTTGTTTTTCAAAATCCGGCACATGGCGTTATGCCATGCCTGTTGTCCTGCTGGCGGCCTGTGTTATCAGTTTCGCCGGCTATGCGGAAGTGCCCGCTATTGCGGCGGTTATGGATGAGTTGATGGCCTCCCTGTCGGCAGGGCGCGACCTGGATGCCATGGCATCCCTGGACACGGCGGCCATCTTGGAGACGCTCAATGAAGAGCAGCGGCGGATACTGGGCACGGCGTACTGGCACTTTGATGTGGATGTGCCGGTGGTGGTGTCGGTCGTGCGCGACACGGCGCAGCAAGAAGCGCCTTTCTGGCTGGAGGAACAGGGCTTCAAAAGAACGGATATGACCGTCCGCAATGAGAATTACACCTACGAGGTGTGGCAGAAGTCCTTTCCGGCAGGACATGTCGGCCTGGGAATCAATGGGTTCGACAGGCATCGTCCCCACTATTTTGTCGGCGTCGGGGCGCAGTCACCCGGCCAGACGGTCACCATTTCCAACGCGGTTCCCGCTCCCCAGGAGGTTTATGTTTTTAAGAAAGGCGCCACGGTGTATCTGGATTGGACCGATCTGGTGCTGGAGGAGGTGCCGGCGGCCCTGGAGGGACACCTCCTGCTGCCCACCATACGCGGGCGTGCCCGGGAGGCCGAATTTATCGGCGCGTTTCGGGAAACCCTGTATCCGGCATCAAACCGCCCCGATATGGCGTTGCTTACTTGGAGCGACGATCCTAAAACTACACAAACGATACAGTGGCGAACAGCCACAAATGCTACGGCGCCCTCGCGGTTGCAGTTCCGGGTAAAGGGCGCATCCGATGCGCCGTGGACTCCTGTGGATGGCGCTTCGGTGGAATTGTATGACCGTAACATCGTGAATGATCCACGCGTGCTCTGGCATACCGTGACTTTGGAAGGGCTTCGGCCCGGCACGGTATATGAATATGCTGTCGGCGACGGTAACCCCGATGAAGGCGACATGTTGATTTCCGAATTCCGGACCGCGCCGGAAGCGCCGGAATCGTTTACGTTTCTGTGGATGAGCGACACCCATAATCGTCCGGACAGCGCGGCGGTGTTGTCCGCAGCCTGGCAGAAACACCCCGACACGGCCTTCCTCACCATTTCCGGTGACCTTGTGGGCACCGGGCAGGAGCGCGAAGATTGGGACCTGATGTTCCGTAATTTTGCGCCCTTCCTGCGGGAACGTCCCCTGATGCCTTCCATTGGCAATCATGACGCCATCGACGGGCTGGGCTCGGGTCTGTACCGCGCCCTGCTCCGCTTGCCGGACAACGGGCCGGAAGGATTGCACCAGGGACAGACCTACAGTCTGCGCTACGGCGACCTGCTCCTGATCTCACTCGATGTCACCGAAGAGATTGCCGTGCAGCGGCCCTGGCTGGAAGCGACGTTGCGTGATGCGGACGCCCCCTGGAAGGTCGCGGTGCTGCATTTCCCGCCGTATGCGCTGGAACGGGAGTACCCCGAAATTGAACAGGAATGGGGAACCCTGTTCGACCAGTACCACGTGGACGTGGCGCTCAGCGGCCATGTGCATCATTATCTGCGCACGTTTCCGCTTAAGGCCGGGAAGCGCGTAGCCAGCCCGGCGGAAGGCACCATCTACCTGATCTCCGTGTCCATTGACGGTCCGCCCGAAGGGGGTGAAGCACCGGAATACGCCGAAATCGTACGTCGTGACGGGTTCGCCACCTGCACGGCCTTCACCGTTTCCAAAGACCGGTTTGTCATGAACGTCTACAAGGCGGACGGCACGATTTACGATACCTTTACCCTGACCAAATAGCCGGTGGCGGGCGAGGCGCCTGTACTATTATCAGAAGAATAATACCGGTTCCGAGACGGTCATTTCCCGGCCAACAGGGCTTCTCCGCCGTTCCAGAACAGGGTTACAAGCCGGGTTCTGATGATACTACGGCATGATTGAACGATTTCCCCGGTGTTTATTTTTCCCCGGCACAGGGTAATGTGTATACTTTCCGGGGGCAATAAGCGTTAAGGATATGCTGGTGTATTTCTTTAACCTCAGGAATTTGTGAATGGCACCCAGAAGACGTTCTATATCATCCGTATCCATTGTACAAGTTATTGCCATGGTGGTGCTTGTGCTGATTGCCCTGATCGGTCTTGCGTTCATGCTCGCGCCCCGTAAACCGGCCCCGCCCCCCACCTCGCGTATCAGTTATGAAGCTCCCCCGGAAGAAAAAGAAGCGCATACGCCCGAGCCCTTTGTTGAAATCGCGGCTCCGGCGCCCGCGGCGCCACCGGTTGCGGCCACACCGGAAGCGGTCCCGGCCGCTGTGGTGGAAGAGCCCAAACTGGCGCTTAAAATCACCGGTTCCGTATTGAACGCGGCGAACCAGGCGCCCATTCCCAATGCCAAGATCACCGTGGTGCGCAAAAGAACGGCGGAAGACCGGGTGGCGCTGGCTTCCATGGACCGCCGCGAGCGCCGCCGGATGCGCGGCCAACTGCTTGACAAAGAAGAGGCTTCCTCGGACGAGCAGGGCGCTTTTGCCATCGATGTGACCCAGGCGGGTGTCTATGAGGTAACCGTAAACGCTCCGGGTTATATCGCCTTCACGGCGGAAACTGATCTCTTAAACGAAGCCCTGCTCGAGTATCGCCTGGAAGCGCGCCTGTCTTCAGGCGCCAGCATTTCAGGCCGCGTTACCGAGGTCGGAACAGGCAAAGGCGCGGGCGGGGTTACCGTGCGGGTGGAATCCGTCGGCGGTCCCTCGGGCGTTACCGACACCGAGGGCAACTACATCGTAGAAGGCCTGCCGGTGGGTGAATTCGGCGTTGCCGTGGATCTGCGCGATTCGCCTTACATGGCGGGCCAGACGCTGCCCTTCCAGAAAGTGGCCATCAAATCCGCGGACCAGAAACTTAAAAACATCAATTTCGAGGTGGAAGCGGCGGGCGTCGTATGGGGATACGTGCTGTCCCCCGACCAGACGCCCATTACCGAAGCCAATGTCATTCTCAGTTCCGACCAAAGCATGCTTGCCCAGGCCCTGAGCACCATCGCCAAGAAATCCGCCCCCATTACGGACATGACCGGGGAAGATGGATATTATGAACTGACGGGCGTGCCCTTCAACCAGGAATGGCGCATTCACGCGCTGTCAGGCGTTTACGCGCCCCAGCTCAGCGAGCCTTTCCTGCTGACCGCGGCGCAGCGTAATGTGCGCATAGACGTGTACATGTTTGCCGGGACCAATGTCTACGGCCAGGTGGTCACCGACAGCGGCCAGGCCGTGCCCGGCGCGGAGGTCATCTGCATTCCCGCGTACAGCCGTTTCTTCAGCAGCATGACGGCGCCCCAGGCTTTCCGGAACGCCAATTCCGACGCGGACGGCGTATTCGCCATTGAGGAACTGCCCGCGGGCGAATACCAGTTGTTCGCGCAGAAACAGGGGTACAAGATTACGCCGGTGGGCATGCCCATCTATCCCGACGGCTACAGCGACATGAAGGGCGTGAAACTGGTCCTGAACAGTGTTGAAGAAGGCTCCTACGCGGTTTACGGGAAGGCGGTGGACGACCGCGGCCTCGGTATTGACGGCGTGAACATACGCCTTACTGGCGTGAGCATGGGCGGGCTGCAGGGTTCCGAACGCAGCACCACGACCGCCGGCGGGGGCCAGTTCCGTCTCGACGGCGTGGCCACGGGCCAATACACGATTATCGCGGAGAAGGACGGTTACTCGCCGACCACGGTGCGCCGGGTGAGGCTGAACGATGAGACCCGCGTACTGATGCGGCAAACCGCCGTGGTGCGCGGCCGCGTGCTGGTCAAGGGCCGCAGCGAACCCCTGGAAATGTATGAAGTGGCCGCGTATCCCCTGTCCGAAAGCACGGGCTCTGTCAACGTGATGGGGATGATGGGCGACAACACGCGTTCCGAACAGTTTTACGCGCCGGATGGCAGTTATGAACTAAGCATCAATGCAGGCACCTACCGGCTGGAGGCCACGGCCGCGGGGTATACGCCGGCGCGCACCGAAATCAAGGTTGAGGCCGGGGAGGTGCTCACGGGCATCGATCTGACCCTGGACGAGGAAGGCGGGGTCATCGCGGGCGCGGTGTTCGCAGCCGACAGCGGCAGCGTGGCGGGCGCCACGGTGACGTTGCTGGAAGCGTCTTCGCCGGCGGAGGCCCTGATGATGCTTGCCTCAAACGCGGTGCCCGACGACCGCATTCAGCAGGTGGGCGGGGACGGCGCGTTTTCCTTTGACAGCCTGCCCGCCGGGGAGTTCGTGATCGTCGCGCAGCACCCCGGGTATCCCACGGCGCAAAGCGAGCTGATCGTGCTTGGTGAAGCGGACCGCCAGGACAATGTGCGCGTGCGTTTCGGCGCGGGTGGCGCCGTTGAGGGGTATGTGTACAGTGAAGGCCAGGCGGTGCCAGGCGCGGTAATTCTGGTGGTGGGCAACGGGGTGACCCAGAACGCCACCACCGATGAAAGCGGGTATTACTACCTGGACGGGCTTTCCTCCGGCGTGTATCAGGCCATGGTCACGGACATCAGTTCCGGCGACCTGTCCAGCATTTATGACGCCCGGGGCGTGCAGCTGACCGTGGAGGAAGGCGTGGCGACGCGCTACGACTTCGGCACCCAGGATGGGGCGCGCATCGAAGGCCAGTGCGTTCCCGGCCCGGTCAACATGCTTGGCGGTCGCGCCGTGCTGGTCCGTCCGGGCATGTCGCAGGCGCCGCTGGGCGAAACGGTGGACGTGACGCAGCTGCTCGGCCAGAGTGTCGGCATCAACCCGGCCGGTGGTTTCATCATGGAAGACATCATGCCCGGCGAGTGGCAGCTGGACATCTATTATTTCGAGATGGGTGTCGGAAACCCGCTCGAGGTCCGTTATGTGCATAGTGAATTCATTCAGGTGGAGCAGGGAGAAGTACTGCCGCTTGTATTAAATGTCAGTTATTGAGGCCTGTCCGGCGGTACGCGGGAAAGGTTTCGCAGCATTACCGGGAAAGCATCTTTGACAGCTGTAATAGAACTCACAGACTTATGTGTGTCCTATCGGGACATGCGCGCTTTGGACGGGGTCACCCTGAGCTTCGGCAAGGGCGCCACCGGACTACTCGGTCCGAACGGCGCGGGGAAAAGCACCCTCATCAAGACCTTGCTGGGCTTTGTGCGCGCGGAAAGCGGCGCCATCCGGGTGTTCGACCTGGAAATGCCTGCCCGGGCCATTGACGTACGCCATCGTCTGGGGTATATGCCCGAACGGGAAATATCCAGCCCGAAGGTCAGCGCGGTTTCGTTTTTGACCTACTGTGGGCGGATCTTCGGGATGAGCCGGGTGGATGCGCTGGAACGGGCCCACGAAGTGCTGAACTACGTCAAGCTTGGCGACAGCCGTTACCGCAACATGGAAACCTATTCCACGGGTATGCTGCAGCGGGTGAAACTGGCCCAGGCCATTCTTCACGACCCGAAACTGCTGCTGTTCGACGAGCCCACCAACGGCCTGGATCCGGACGGCCGCATCGAAATTCTCAACCTGATACAGGACATCGCCGAGCGTCCGGGCGTGTCCGTGATCGTTTCCTCCCATCTGCTGCCGGACGTGCAGCACGTATGCAGCCAGGTGGTCATGATTGACAAGGGCAGGGTGGTGCAGTCCGGCGACATCCAGGCGCTTACCCCCCGCCACGACAACCATTTTGAAATCCGTTTCCGGGACAATGACGCCGCCTGCGTCGCTGCGTTGCGCGCCGCGGGCCACCGCTGCGAGCGGCTTCACCCGGGCAATACCTGGCTGGTGCAGTGCGCCGGCGCCGACGGGGTCCGTACTATTTTTGAAACGGCCGCGCGCTGTTCCACACAGGTGCGGCATTTACAGCCGGCCAGACACAGCCTCGAATCGGTGTTCCTGCAGGCGGTTGGAAAGGACTGAGCCGTGCCGATTTATACCAATACCTACCGGCAATATGACGGACAGCCCCGGCACCGGTTCCGCTGGCTCGTGGTGGTGGAGCAGGAGCTGAAGACGCTGGCGAAGTTCCGCGTTTTCAAACTGCTGTGCCTGGCCGCTTTCCTTCATATCATTGTGCGCCTGCTGCAGATTGTCGCGTATGACGTGCTTGCCCAGGACCCGAACAACCCGCTGCAGCTGATCTTCGCGAACCTGGACGTGGTTGAAATCAAGGCAAGCACCTTTTTTGGTTTCCTGTACCTGCAAACCTCCGTCATGTTCATCATTCTTCTGTACAGCGGCGCAGGCATGATCTGCAATGATGTGCGCAACAACCTTATGGAAATCTATTTCTCCAAGCCCCTGACCTGGGTGGATTACGCGCTGGGGAAGATCATGACGCTCGTGCTGCTGGGCCTGTCCATTACCGCGCTGCCCGGCGTGTTGCTTGTGGGGCTGCACAACCTGTTGCTGCCGGGCATGGAAACGCTTCAGGCCAGCTGGTGGTGGCCCCTCTCCATCATGGCGTATTCATTGCTGATCGTTATTCCCGCGGCCTTGTGCATCCTGGCCTGTTCGGCCCAGTTGCCCAGCCAGAACTACGCCACCATCACGATTATCATGGCGCTGGTGGCTGATTCCAGCCTGGCCGGCCTGCTTGCAGGCCTGTTGCGGCAGCGCAACTTTCTGGGCGTTTCCTTCCCCCTCGCCCTGCGGCGGATCGGCGAAGTTCTTTTTAAGGACACACGGGTGCTTTTCACCCTGTCCTGGCACTGGTGCCTGCTCTTCGTTGTCGCGGTGACCCTGTTCGCCCTGTTCATAGTGCTGCGCAAGGTGCGGCGTGAGGAGATTGCCCAATGACCGCGATTATCGAAGCGCAGGGTGTGTCAAAATGGTTCGGGGAAGTGGTGGCGGTCAACAACCTCAACCTCTCCATCGAATCCAGGATTACCGGGCTGCTCGGGCCCAACGGCGCGGGGAAGAGCACCCTCATCAAACTCGCCCTGGGCCTGTACGCGCCCAGCCGCGGCGAGATACGGGTGTTCGGCAGCAGGCCGCGCAACAATAACGCCGTGATGCGCCGGATCGGCTATTGCCCGGAGACGGATTACTTTTTTGAAAATACGACGGGATACGAGTTTGTTTACTGGCTGAACCGCTACTGGGGCATGAGTCGCCGGGACGCTCGGAGGGCAGCGGAGGCCGCGTGCGAACTCACCCGCATGACCGAACGCATGCATGACCCGATCACCGCCTACAGCAAGGGCATGCGCCAGCGCATCAAGATCGCCCAGGCGCTGGCCTCCTCGCCGGAGCTGCTCTTTCTTGATGAACCGATGAACGGGCTCGACCCGAGGGGCCGTGATGAAATGTACGCGCTGATCCAGGCCCTGGCCGACGCCGGCATGGCCGTGGTGGTGTCCAGCCATATTCTCTATGAAATCGAGCGTATTACGGACAACATCGTGCTGATGTACCGGGGCACGCTGCTCGCGCAGGGGCAGCTGCACGATATTCGCGGACTTATTGACCGGCACCCGCACGCGATACGGGTGGAATCAAGGCAGTCCTGCGCCATTTCAAAGGATTTTCTGGATCTGCCCGATGTGACCCGGCTTGAATTTGAGGAAAACGCCCTGGTGATCCGCACCCGCGAACCGAACGCGTGCTATGCCCTGCTGAACGACATGGCGCGCAAGAATGAGGGCCTGATCGAAGGCATTACCTGTTCGGACGACAATCTCCAGTCCGTGTTTGATTATTTGACCCGATAGTCCAAATGAGGCGCCCAATATCATTATGAATGCTAATGAAACCATGCTGGAAAAAGGGATGAGGACTGTCGACTTGGATTCGCCCCAAGACGGCAACCGCCACATGACCCTGCCCGACTGGCTGCTCCAGGGACGCCAGCCCGCGTACCGGGGGTACTTCGCCGTGCTGCAGGCTTCCTGCGGACACGCGCTGCAGACCCTGCTGCGCCGACGCCGCCTCGCCCTGGCCGCGTTGGTCGCGTTTCTGCCTGTGCTGATTCCAATCGCCCTCTCTTTCTTGTCCAGCTCCCGCTTCGCGGAATCGGGCAACGTGGTGTTTGTCCGGCTCGCGGAAGACCTGTACGTTAATGTGTTCACCCCGCTGATGGCGCTGTTTTTCGCGGGGATGCTGGTCGCGGAAGACATCGAGATGCGCACCATGACCTATATCCTTACCCGGCCAGCCTCCCGCTCCGCCTGGGTGTTTGGCCGCTTCCTGGCCTTTATGACGGTCGCGTCGCTCATCCTGATCTGTTCCTGCGCGCTGACCTTTGCCGCTTCCACGCTGCACGCCGACCTGTCCCTCACCCGGACCACGGATCTGACCCTGCTGATCCATTATTTCGGGGTCATCGTGCTCGCCCTACTGGCCTACGGCGCCTTCTCCGTATTTCTCGGCGCGTTCACCAAGCGGCCGATAGTCTACGGGGTTATTCTGCTCTACGGCTGGCAATACGTCGCCACCCTGGTGCCGGGGCTGGTGGATTTCTTTACCATTAAGAAATATACGGACGCGCTGCTGCCGCTTATGGCCACGCAGCGCAACGTCACGGAGATACACACCGCCCTTGGCACCTTCACGCGCGAGGTGTTTCTGGTGAGCGCGGGCAAAGCCGTCGTCGCCCTGTTGCTCATTACCGCCGTTTCCCTGGGCGCCACCATCATCGCCGTCTTGCGCCGTGAGTATGCCGCCGACCGCGCCGCGGGCGGATGACCGCCGTCAGGCGGCCGGCCCGTTGAGGATAATTTCGCTTACAGGTACAATAGGCGGTGGTCTGTGCTTTTGATGGTGAGGATGGTGATGACAATCTGGTATCTTATGGAAAAATTTCTTTCGCCAAAAGAAGAAGTTCGGTATGTTGTTCACGCTTCAGCGTGCTAAGTTGTTCACGGTTTTTGTGTTAACACGCACACTAAAGTGTGAACAACATACTCGGAATATTTTCTTTCTGGGTTGTGGGCAAAGCCCCTGTTAGAGAGATGATAAACAATATCCCGTACTACAGGAAATGGAGAGCCAGATGAGCGTAGAACTTCCCCGGCTGCAGTCGTACAAGCGCATGAAAGAAGTGATGACCATGTATTACATGGGCGCGAAGATGGGTGAGGGCAGCGGCCAGAAAATGGCCTGGATCACCAGCGGCGCGCCGGTGGAATTCCTCTACGCCGCGGACATCACCCCGCTGTATCCGGAGAACCACGCAGCCATGTGCGGCGCCACCAAGATGGCGGACATGCTCTGCGGCGCGGCGGAAGACGCCGGGTTTTCCCGCGACCTGTGTTCCTACGCTAGAACGGACATTGGCGCCATTATCACGGGAACCAGCCCCATCGGCGGCATGCCCAAGCCGGACCTGCTCGTGTGTTGCAACAACATCTGCGGTACGGTCACCAAGTGGTACCAGGAACTGCAGCGCCGCTTTGACGTACCGTTGGTATTTATTGATGCGCCCTATCAATACGAACCCGAGGACGCCAGCCACGCGGTGGCGTATATGAAGGAACAGTTGAAGGACTATACCGAAGTCATCGCGCAGGTGACGGGCAGGCCTTTTGACCACGACCGTTTCAATGAAGTGGTCGGCCTGTCGGAAAAAGCGGCGGATCTATGGCGCGATATCCAGGCCATGCTCGCCCACAAGCCCGCGCCCATGAACTCCTTCGACACCTTTATTCACCTGGCGCCCATCGTGACCCTGCGCGGCACGCAGATTTGCATCGATTATTACGAGGAACTCAAAGCGGAGGTGCAGGAACGCGTTGACAACGGCATCGCCGCCATTCCCGGAGAACGCTTCCGGCTGGGCTGGGACAATCTCGCCATCTGGCACCATATCAACCAGCTGTCCCAGAAATTCGCCGAGCGGCAGACCGCCCTGGTGGTCTCCACCTACCCGGAAAGCTTCTGTTACCGCGGCCCGATCAAGGATCCCAAGGACCATCTGCTTTCCTTCGCGTCCACCTATATCGGCGGCTACATCAACCACGGCCTGGATTACCGCGAAAAGGAGCTGGCCCACATGGCGGAAAAATTCAGCCTGGACGGCTTTGTCATGCATTCCAACCGCAGCTGCCGGGCGTATTCCTTCGGTCAGTATGAATTGGCGCGGCGCCTGGAAGACACGTACGGCATTCCTTCCCTGATGCTCGAAGCGGACATGAACGATTCCCGCAGCTGGTCCGATGAACAGGTAAACACACGCATCGACGCCTTTATTGAAACGCTGGAGTCGCGCGCGGCACAGGCGGTATAGTCGTGCGTCTATGTCTGGGCAGTGTTCCGGGCGCTCAGACCATCCATGTCTCCAAACCGTAGGTGGCATCGGATTCGTGAACAGCATCGGTGCCCATGTCGGGATTCATTTTGTCCCAATACCATTTGGCCGGGTTTTCGAGGATGTATTTTCGGATGCGGCATAGTTCCTGTTCATTGCGGATGATGTGTTCGTAATAATTGCGTTGCCATAATTTTCCGGGAAACGGCCGCCAATCAAATTGTTTTACGCCGTCCATATATCGTTTCGTTGTCAGGGTTTTGAACCGTTGTACCACGTCCGGCAATGATAATTGCGTTGGGGCATTTTCCGTAGGGGCGCCCCCCTGTGGGCGCCCATTTTCATACGTTTGGGTTGGGCACCCACGGGGGGTTGGGCACCCACAGGGGGTTGGGCACCCACGGGGGGTTGGGCACCCACGGGGGGTTGGGCACCCACAGGGGGGTGCCCCTACGATGATGATAATTCCGTGGATATGGTTGGGCATAACCATGAATGCGTCTGTGTCGATGCCGGGATAATGGGTACGAATCTCATTCCATGTCGTATGGATCATTTGGCCGGGGGCATTCAATTCCATTTCCGCATTCCTGATGTTCCCGAACAGGGGGATGCGTTTTTGGGTGCACATGGTCACAAAATACGCGCCTGCGCGGGAATAATCGTACCCTTGTAATCGGATCGACCTGCGATGATGTTTCTCGGGGTCGTATGACATGAAACCCTACCTTTTATCGTCAACCGGCTTTTTCCGCGGGTTCACTATACCACGGTGTGTTATGTTCTCCGCCACACAAAAAAACGGCGCGCCCTTTTGAGGCGCGCCGTATGCGGTCTTGGGGTAAGAGTTATTCTTCTTCCACCCGTGATTTTTCGTAGGCGGCGATGATTTCCTTGGCGACGTGATCGGGTACTTCGTCGTAGTGGCTCAGTTTCAACTCGTAGCTGCCGCGGCCCTGGGTCATACTGCGCAGTTCCGTGGAATAACGCAGAATTTCCGCCTCGGGCACGTTGGCGCGGATGACCTGGCGGCCGCCGCCGACGGCGTCCATACCCAGGATGCGTCCGCGCCGGCTGTTCAGGTCGCCGTTGATGTCTCCCATGTATTCCTCGGGCACGGTCACGGCGATTTCCATGATGGGCTCGAGCAGGCAGGGCCTGGCTTCACGCACACCCTTCTGGATGGCCTTGGAAGCGGCCAGTTTGAAGGCCATTTCCGAAGAGTCCACCGCGTGAAAAGAACCGAAGAACAGTTCCACGATGACGTCCACGACGGGATGGCCGCTGATGACGCCGCGTTCCAGCGCCTCGAACCCGCCCTTGTCCACATGGGGAATATACTGCTTGGGCACAACGCCGCCGACGATGCTGTCGATGAACTGGTAGCCGGCGCCGCGTTCGTTGGGAGCGATGCGCAGGTGCACATCGCCGTACTGGCCGTGGCCGCCGCTCTGTTTCTTGTGCTTGCCCTGCACCTCCACCTTGGCCTTGATGGTTTCGCGGTAGGCCACCTTGGGAATGCCGGTTTCCGCTTCTACCTTGTATTTGCGCTGCATGCGGCTGAGCAGGATGTCCAGCTGCAGATCGCCCATGCCGCGGATGATGTGGTCGCCTGTGGCGGCATCGCGATAGTGCGAGAAGGTCGGGTCCTCTTCCGCCAGGCGGTTCAGGGCCTCGCCGATTTTGTCTTCATCAGAGCGGGACTTGGGCACGATGGCCAGTTTGACCATGGCTTCCGGCAGTTCGATCATCGGCAGATGAAGAGTACAGCCGGGCGCGCCTATGGTGTCGCCGAAATGGGTGTTTTTGAGCTTGGTCATGGCAGCCAGGTCGCCCGGACCGACCGAGTCCACCTGTATTTGCTGTTTGCCGTTGACCAGGAAGAGTTTGCCGGTCCGCTCCTTTGTGTTAGTGGTAACGTTATAAAAATCAGTGTCCGACTTCAGGACGCCGCTTAACACGCGGAACAGGGTGAGATGGCCCACGAAGGGGTCGACCACCGAGCGAAACACCTGGCCGAGGAAAGGCCCGGCAGGATCAACGGCAACGGTAACTTCCGCACCGCTTTCATCCTTGGCGACGATCTTGCGTTCCAGCGGGCTGGGGAAGGACTCGGCGATGATATTGAGCAGCTCGTCAATACCTTTTTCCATGGAAACGCTTCCCGCGATTACGGGAATGATTTTGCCGCTGGTAATGCCTTTCTGCAGGCCCGACCGGAATTCCTCGGGAGAAAGTTCCAGGGTCTCCAAGAACTTTTCCATGAGGGCGTCGTCCGTTTCCGCCACGGCTTCAATGAGGGCTTCCTTGTAGGCGCCCGCTTCCGGCGGGAGGGAAGCCTCGTCGCCGGTGACGATATTCACCACGCCCGTAAGTCCGGCGCCTTCCCCGATGGGCACCACCATGGGCACGCAGTGGCGCCCGTAGGTATCCTGGAGCAGTTTAAGCGTTTCATCAAAATTGGTGTGTTCCCGGTCCAGCTTGTTGATAAAGAATGCGCGGGGCACATTGAAGCGTTCAGCATATTTCCAGGCGTTGTCCATGCCCACCTGCACGCCGGTGGACGCATCCACCACAATAATCACACCGTCCACGAGAGGCATGGAAGAGGCGACTTCGCCGAGGAAATCCATGTAACCGGGGTGGTCGATGAGATGGATGCGGCCGCCTTTCCACTCGAGGTGGGCCAGCGCCATGGCGATACTGTGTTTACGTTCTATCTCTTCATCGAGATAGTCGCACACGGTATTGCCGTCCTCAACCGCGCCCAGGCGGCCGGTCAGGCCCACCTTATGCAGGATATGTTCGACGAGCATCGTTTTGCCGACGCCGCCGTGACCTACAATGCCGACATTGCGTACTTTCCCCGGTTCAATTGTTGCCATGAAAAAACCTCCGGCACAGGTTTTGTCCGGTATGCGGACAGGATGGTGTTACTGTAATACCCAAATGAAAAAAGAGAAGCGCTGACAGGAGTGTCAGGACTCGCTAGTATACCCTTAATACGTTGGTATCCTCAAATTAACACCGGGCGGGGCTGCGCGCTGGATGTTCAGTCCCCGTTCTGCCGGTCTTCCCGCTGCGCCTGCAACACATGCTTTTCGAGCAACGCGGGCACCTGGTCGGGGGTCATATCTCCGAAAATCCGGTCTTCTATCATGATGACCGGCGCCAGCCCACAGGTGCCGAGGCACCGGGTTCCTTCCAGGGAGAAGAGGCCGTCCCTGGTGGTCTCGCCGAAATGAATCCCTAATTCTTCACACAACCGATCGGCCACGCGTTCCGCCCCCTTTACATAGCAGGCGGTGCCGAGGCACACATTGATGACAAAACGGCCGCGCGGCTCCAGCCGGAAGAAATGGTAGAAGGTGGCTACCCCGGTTACCTTGGACGCGGGCACCTGTAACAACTGGGCCACGGCATCCATCTGCTCCCGGCCCAGGTATCCGAAATGGGCCTGCACCTTGTGCAGCACGCCGATCAGGTGGCTGGAAGCATGGGCATCTTGGGCGCATGTTTCAATATAGGCCACAATTTCAGGCGTCAGGGCCTCAATGCTGCGGCGACGCACTTCTTCCCGGTTGTTGGTGGCGGTGGTAACAGGCATCATCGTATTCCTCTCGGCAATCTGGGCTGGTAGCGGGTGTGGAGCAGTTTGTGCGCCTTGTCCCCGCCGGGAGTGCCCAGGTAGTCTGTATACAATTTCTTGATGGCCGGATTATGATTGGAACTCCGCACGGTCTTGGCCCCGTCAATGCTGTAGAGGGCTTCTGCGCGTTTGGCGAGCAGCCGTTTGTCAAAGATACGGTAGCCTTCCGGGGGATAGGGCTGGCCGCCGCCGCCGATACACCCGCCGGGACAGGCCATCACCTCGATAATGTGAAACTCCTTCTCGCCGCTGAGTACGGCGTCCAGGAGTGTTTTCGCGTTGGTCAGTCCGTTGGCGACGCCCACGCGCAGGGTAAGTTGGTCGTTTACCTTCAGTTCCCGTTCGCGCAGCCCTTCCACGGCCCGCACGTCGGCAAATTCCATGGTTTCAGGCGGCGCGCCGGTGATCTTTTCGACCGCCATGCGCAGGGCGGCTTCCATGACACCGCCGGTCGTGCCGAAAATGTCGGCTGCGCCGGAAGATTCACCCAGGGGCGAGTCGAAACTTCCGTCGGGAAGGGCGGCCAGGTTGATGCCGTAATTTTTGATCATCCAGGTGAGTTCCCGGGTGGTCAGCACGGCATCCGTTTCGGGGAGTCCGTCCGCGGTGCGCAATTCGGGCCGGCGCGATTCGAATTTCTTAGCGGTGCAGGGCATGATGCCCACTACGAAGATATCCTTGGGGTCAATCCCCGTCTGTTCCGCGTAATAGCTTTTCAGCAGCGAGGACATCATGGCCATGGGTGAGCGGCAGGTCGACGCGTAGGGAATGAGTTCCGGGTAAAATTTTTCAAGGAAATTGACCCAGCCGGGGGAGCAGCTGGTCAGCAGGGGTAGGCGCTCGCCCTTTTGAAAACGGTTCAGAAATTCCGTCGCCTCTTCCACGATGGTCAAATCCGCCGTGAAGTTGGTGTCGAAGACCCGGTCAAAGCCGAGGCGCCGCAGCGCCGTCACCAGTTTGCCCGTGGCGGGGGTGCCCAGGGCCATGCCGAAACCTTCGCCGATGGTGGCGCGGATGGCGGGGGCCGTCTGGGCCACCACATGTTTTTTAGGATCGGCCAGCGCTTTCCACACCGCTTCCGTGTTGTCGTGTTCCGTAAACGCCGCCGTCGGGCAGGCGGCGATGCACTGGCCGCACTGGATGCAGACGGAGCCGTCCATGTTGTCGTTGTGGGCCGGGCTGACCACGGTCGTGAAGCCGCGCCCCTGCTGGCTGAGGTTATGCACGCCCTGCACTTCCTCACAGGTGCGCACACAGCGGCCGCATAGGATGCATTTTTCCGGGTTCCGGTCTACTGCGCTGCCGTCCTCCTCGATGGGAAAGCGCTTGCGTTCCCCGGCAAAAAGGCGTTCCCGTACCCCGGTGGCGTAGGCCACGTTTTGCAGTTCGCAGTTGCCGTCCCGGTCACAGGTCAGACAGGCCCGGGGATGATTGTCCAGCAGGAGTTCGACGATGTCGCGCCGCGCCTGCCGGATTGCGGGGCTGTTGGTCTGCACTTCCATGCCTTCCCACACGTTGACGGAACAGGAAGCCATATAGAAGGGGACACCCTTGACTTCGACGATACATACCCTGCACGAACCCTGCATGCTCAGGTCGGGGTGGTAACAGAGCCTGGGTATCTTGATGCCTAGCTGTGTTTCCGCAGCCGCCATAATGGTCGTGTCTTTCGGCACGGTGACCTTTACATCGTCTATGGTAAGGGTTACCATTTGTTCCTGGGTCATTGTTTTACCTTTATCATCAGAACCCCGGGGGGCCCGTGTTCCGTTACTGTCTGGCTACCGCGTCAAAGCGGCACACTTCAAAGCATCGGCCGCACTTGATGCATCTGGACTGGTCGATGACATGATTTTCCTTGCGCGCGCCGGCAATGCAGCCGACCGGGCAATTGCGCGCGCACATGGTGCAGCCCACACATTTTTCCGGGATAATTTCGTAGTGAACAAGAGCCTTGCACTTGTGTGCCGGGCACTTCTTTTCCAGCACATGCGCCTCGTATTCATGACGGAAATATTTCAGGGTGCTCAATACCGGGTTGGGCGCGGCGCGTCCGAGACCGCACAGAGAACTTTTTTTCACCAGGTCGGCGAGCCGCTCCAGCTTCTCCAAGTCAGCCGGTTCACCTTTCCCTTCTGTGATACGCTCCAGAATTTCAAGCATGCGCTTGGTGCCTTCACGGCAGGGGGTGCATTTGCCGCAGGACTCGTCCTGGCAGAAGGCCATGAAGAACTTGGCCACGTCCACCATACAATCGTCCTCGTCCAGCACGATCATGCCGCCGCTGCCCATGATGGAGCCCAGTTTGCCCAGTGTATCGAAATCGATGGGCGTGTCCAGGAACTCCTCGGGAATGACGCCTCCGGCGGGTCCGCCGGTCTGCACCGCTTTGAGGGTTTTCTTTTTCGGAACGCCGCCGCCGATGTTGTATACGACCTGCCGCAGTGAGGTGCCCATGGGCACCTCGACCAGGCCCGTATGGTTGACCTTGCCCGCCAGGGCGAACACCTTGGTGCCGCCGCTGTTTTCCAGGCCCATGGTCCGGAACCAATCGCTGCCGTAGACCAGTATGGCCGGCACATTCGCGAAGGTTTCCACATTATTAATTACTGTGGGCTTGCCCCACAGGCCGCTGTCCGTGGGATAGGGCGGCCGGATACGGGGCTGGCCGCGTTCGCCCTCGATGGAATGAATGAGCGCCGTTTCCTCACCGCATACAAAGGCGCCGGCGCCCAGCCGGATTTCCAGATCCATGCTGAAACCGCTGCCGAGAATATTGTCGCCCAGCAGTCCGTTTTCCCGGCACGCCGCAAGGGCGTTTTCGATGCGCCGGATGGCCAGCGGGTATTCGGCGCGCACATAGAAAAAGCCCCGGCTCGCGCCGATGGCGTAGCCACCGATCAACATGCCCTCGATAACGCTGAAGGGGTCCGATTCCAGCATGCTCCGGTCCATAAACGCGCCCGGATCGCCTTCATCGGCATTGCAGATGAGGTAACGGGTGGTTTCCGTGTTTTCCCGGCCCGCCTTCCATTTAAGCCCGGTGGGATAGCCGCCGCCGCCGCGACCGCGCAGTTTAGACTTTGTGATTTCATCGATAACCCAGTCGGGGTCGCCCTTGGCCAGCGCCTGGGCCAGTGCGCTGAACCCGTGGTACCGGATATATTCATGAATGCTTTCCGGGTCGACTATGCCGGCGTTTCGCAGGGCGATGCGGTTTTGTTGATTGAAGAAAGCCACATCACCGTAGCGGTCGAAAAAACGGACGCTGATGGATTCCTCCTTGCAGCGCAGACTATCCACGATCCGGCCGCCGGCCAGGTGTTCCCGGGCGATCCGTTCCACGTCGGCCCGATCCTTGATGAAATAAATCACGTTTTCCGGGCGCACCAGTATGCAGTTCGTGCCGGTGTTCTTGCGCATTGTGCAGAAGCCCATACCGCCCGCCTGGGTGAGGGCCACGGCATCCTCGTCCACGCCGGCCTTCTCCATCTCCTCCCGGAACCAGTCGCCGAGATCACTGCAGGAGGTGTTGCCGCAATGGCGCGCTTCGCAGAGAATCACTTGCCGCTGCATGGGGGCCGCGCTCTTTTCGAGCGCCGCGCCAGCCACCACTTCTCCACCCTGAATATGACGGGTGAATATTTCATGGGCTATGTCCCGGGTAACCTTCTGGTACAGGACCGGCATTTTGTCCGGCATCAGCACGCCTACAATCGGTTCCCGGCTGCAACGTCCCGTGCAGCCTACATGATGCAGCTGTATGTCTTCACGGCCGGAAGTGCGAATATTCCGTTCAAATTCCTTCCACACTTCCGTGGCGCCCGCCGCGTTTTCACAGGTGGCAGAACCCACCTGGATAATAATCTTGGAAGACAGGCCGAGCGTGTCGCAGGCGGCTTGGGCGGTTTCACATAGTGCCGCGTAACGGCTGGAAATATCTTTTCCCATAGAGGTTTCAAGGGCTCCTTAGTCATAATTCCCTGTTAGCTGCGGTTACATGGCAAGGTGGCAATAAAATCCTTTATCCTGCCGGTTTTTTCACTACCATGGAGACACGTATAACACGCATGCAGCGCGGGGAGAGATTTTGTATAGTATATCGGATATTCGAGGCAAAAAGAAAGCAGAAAAGCGAAAACGCAGGGTATTCATCCCGTTATTCTAATCCTGAGAACTTGGCATATTCTTGCCGCTCACTCAAATCTGCCAATAATTTGCATTTTTAATGTCTGCTCATGTATAAGAACAAACAGTATTCTAAACTTATGTTAATTGTGGGTATTAAATGGTAAAGAAGAGGAGGTTCACCATGTCAGAAGAACTCACGGCCAGATTCGAACTTGCGAGCAAAGAAGTGACGGAGTTGTCGGAGGTGCCGGACAGTGCAGCTCAGTTGAAGCTGTACGCGCTTTTCAAGCAGTCCTCTAGCGGCGACTGCGCGGGGCCCCGTCCCGGCATGATGGAATTCGTGAAGCGCGCCAAGTATGACGCGTGGAAGGAACTGGCGGGCCTGAGCCAGGACGAGGCCAAGGAAAAATATATCGCCTTCGTCGAGGAATTGAAAGCCGCTGACAAGAAATAATCGCTCGCAAACAGCGTCAAACCGATTGATCGCCGGCTGTAATCCCGCTTAAGGGTAATTACGTGTCCGTACAGGGCTAGCCGGGGTAAACGCGCCGGTTTTCGCGGTCGTACTTCATTCGCTGTCCGGTATGCAGCGCTTCCGCCGCCATAATGGTGGCCACGGAATGCTGGTGTCCGAATGCTATGTCCGCGGCCGGACGTTCCCGGCTGCGCAGGCATTCGAACCAGTTGGCCATGTGGTTCCCATCCGGTTGCGCGGTAATGGCGCCCGCCTCAATTTCATGGCCTTTCTCGCCGCCATCGCCGGAATAGGTCAGCCGTTCCACGTCCATGGTGCCGTAGCGGCCGTGGGCATTGTATCGGTTGCCGGCGGCGTTGGTGATGCTCATGGACCAGTCGAACAGGAAGCCCTCCGGGTAATCCAGCAGCGCGTGAAACACGTCCGTGTGTTCCCGGCCGTCTTTCCATTGGTAGATGCCGCCCAGGGCTACGGCGCTGTCCGGGTAAGTGGCGCCGGTAATAATGTGTGCCACGTCCACCAGGTGGCACATCCACAGCCCCGCCAGACCATTGGTGCACATGCGGTAAAGATGCCAGCGGCGGATCAGGTTGGGGTCAAAGGGCACTTTCTCCCGGTTGAACAGATATGCCTCCCAGTCCACGTCCTGCGCCTTGCAGTCGCTCACGTCGCGCGCCCAGCGCGGATGGTTAAAGCACACCGACGAAGAAACGCGGGTCAAGGTGCCTAGACCCTGCCCGGACAGGAATTCACGCGCCGCCCGCCACTTGCCCTCGCTGCGCTTCTGCGTGCCCACCTGGACCACCCGCCCGTTCGCGCGCGCCAGGTCCAATGCCTCGTTGGCCATGTCCATTTCCAGCGACATGGGTTTCTCCACGTAAACGTCCTTGCCGGCTTTCAGCGCTTCGAGCATGATGGGCGTGTGGCCGAAATCGGGGGTGGCGATCACCACGGCGTCCACATCGTCCCGGACAAGCACCTCCCCGAACCGCGTCGTGGTGAACGGCGCCGCGCCGAACCACTTGGTGACGCGTTCCGCCGCTGTATCCAGATTGACCCGCCACACATCACATACCGCCGTAATGGCAACGTTATGGCTGTCTTTGAGTTTGGCGATATCCGCGATATGGGAGGTGCCCCGGTCGCCCGCGCCGATAATGGCCAGGGAAATGCGGTCATTGGCGCCGAAGGCGCGCCGGTTCAGGGCGATGCCCGCGCCGAGGGCCATGCCGGAGGCGGCAAGAAAGGTTCTGCGTGACAGGGACTGGTTGGTCATGACAAGCTCCTTATGACAGGTGTTGTCGCAAACCCGGCTTTCGCGCGGAAATACTCCGTCATGAGCCGGGTTTCCGGAACTGCGATTTGCCTACAGGGAAACGGCATTTACCACTGCCGTTCAGAATGTACCAGAACAACCGGCAGGGATACAACCATTGTTTTCAACCCGGATCGCCGGACGAAAATAGTCTATATTCGGGAAACCTTGGCGACTAAGGCTTCTGTCTGCAAAGAGATCATACCGATGGCAAAGGGGAGAGTAACGTTCTGGTTCATTGGTGCCATCTTTGAAACAACGCGTCATTCCGGTTTTTTGCGGTGAAGAAGGGACCAGTAGCGAAGGGTGCGACTGTGCCGCAAAAATACCGGAATCTATCTTCAGAAGCCGTCGGCAGGAACCGCGTGAGTTACTGTATGCGGGAATGAAGAGCCCTTTCTCGCTTGGCTATAATCTGGATTCCGGTCTTTTTCGCGTTATCTGAAAGTGCTCTTTGATACAAAGCTTAAGTCGCGAAAAAACCGGAATGACATTTGGTGAAGTTGTTCCAAATGAAAAGCAAAGTTCTCTGATGCGGGCTTGTTCTAGCCCTTTCTTTATTTCATCCTATCAATACTATCCGGATATTCAGATGGATCTCTTTTCCTCCATCACATTGTGCCATTTGCCAACGAGGCCTGATCGTTGCATTTCTTATCCGGCAATCCGCGTTCAATAGAACGGTGGATGCCTTTCGGAGCATAAACCACATTTCCCCTTTTTACCCGGCCCGCTGGTAAAACAGCATGGCGGCACGTGGGCGTTCGGGCAGCGTAATCAACAGGCCTTCATTCATGAGGGCGGCACCCGTCATTTCCTGGTCGATTTCACCGTCGCGCCCGGTAACACGGTAGACCGCTGCGACATCCAGTCCGCGCAGTTTGCACCGCGCCGCCTCATAGACGCTGTCCTTTCTGCGAAAGGCCTGTATCGCGCCGCCGCCCATATCCGGCCGGTCGTACTGCCAGGCCATCCATTGGTCTTCGCTTCGTGTATAGGGCGAAAGCGGGTAAAAATCGCCGAAGAAGAAGGGGGCCAGCGCGCGCCAATCATCCAGGCATCGGCGCATCACCTCGAAGTCGATGACCTCCACGCCCGCCACGTCAGGGCCGAAGGTGAATTCCGGCGCCAGGGAGCTGCGCATCCAATACACATCTTTGCGGCTGATGACGCCCGTGCCGGTGAAGGGGAACCAGAGTGACAGCCCGTAGGTGTGGCACTGCTGCCCGGCGGGCCCCCAGTACCAGTCGCTGCGCAGGAGTGGCACGGCCCGGCGCAAGGTTTCCAGGTCGTTGCGCCTGCCGCCCGACGCGCAGGAATCAATGGGCATGCCGGGATGGCGGCGCAGCAGTTCATCCCAGTAGGCCAGATAGCCTTCCACATGGCGTATTTCCGCGATGCCCTGCCGGTTGCCCGCCGGGTCCTCCGCCGTATCGGCGGCACGCCAGTGCGGCAGGGGATCCATGTTGAAATCCTGGCGGTAAAAGTCAATGCGCTGTTCCGTGATCAGCCAGTCGACATGGTCGGTCAGCCAGGCGCGGCAGGCCGGGTCGCCCAGTTTAAGCAGGCCGCCTTCCGCACCGCCGTGAATCCACTCCGGGTGCTGCTCCGCCAGCCAGGTGCCGGCGTGCACGCGCTCCGGCTCAAACCAGACCAGCGTGCCCATGCCGTGGGTGCGCGCAAAATCACCGACTTCAATCAGTCCCTTCGGAAACCGGACCGGGTCCACCTTCCAAGTGCCGGTTTTCGGCCAGCCCGGGCCGTCGCAGGGGTACCAGCCCGCATCCTGCCACCAGTAATCGGCTTTAATACCCTCGTCCGTGTAACGCTGGATAAAGGCGATTTCCTGGGCGGCGTTGCTCATCAGGTTGGGGTAGTAGTTGCCTGTGCACAGGCATACCTGCGGCTTTAACGGCGCGCCGTCGCGTCGGGGCATGTTGTGCGCGATCATCCAGGCACGCCACAGATTCTGGCCGCGGATCCATTCCCCGTCATAAAACAGCAGTGCGATGAGCGGCGTACGCACCGCTTCACCGGGATGGAGAATGAAATGGGTTCCTTCCTGGCCGCCGCGCAGGGTCAGGCCGTTCGCGTCCCGCGTGAAACGCGCATTCCACTGGCCCGCCCAGCCCACGACAAAAATCATGCCGTCCGTAGAACCCGCCACATTGAAATAAGGGAAGGCCTCTTGGGTGGGGCGGCCGCCCGTGTTAGCAAAGGCCAGGTCGGCGCCCGCTTCGAGCGCGTCCAGGCGCGGCTCGTAGCTGCTGTCCGTACAGTCATCCCCCTTATTGTGATGCAGCCGCCTGCCCGCTGCCGGGGAACACGGAAAGAGCGCGTCCATGGAAAGAATTTCGGACAACACAGGCGTGTCCGCCTGGCCGGTGTTCCTGAAATGGAGGGTCCACTCCACCACGGGAAAATCATGGTACTCGACGCCCTCGCAGCGCAGCTCCAGTCCTGTTTGCGGATCGGTATACGTGAGCGTGTGCCGTGTCCGGGTGTCGTCCAGTTTCTGCGCTTCCCGCGCTGACCCCCACGAAGAGAGCAGCGTATCCGACGCGGCGCCGTCATAATTAAAAGAAAAGAAGGGCTCCAGGGGTACCGGCGGTTTATATTCGGTTATGGGCAGATTGCCCAGCCATACCACCGTTCCGTCATCCAGGGTCACCCGGGCGTCCGCCCAGTCGGCCTGGTCGGAGCTGATGCCGTCGCCCCCGTCCGTCACTTCGAGGAGAAACTCCTGGACGCTGTTCAGCGACACGGAAACCTGCAGGCCGGGCGCGCCTCCCTTTAGCAATCCCGAATTCCACAATTCCGCATCGCCGGACTTTACCAGGAAAACGACACTGCCGCCGCCGGACCGGGCATCAATGCCCGCCACCGATTCGAACAGGCGCGCCGGTTTGGAAAGGCGCACCACCAGCCGGCTTGGGGCATGACAATACAGCCCGCTGATAAAGGGTTCCGCACCGATGAGCAGTGGCTCGCCCGAGCGGGCGTTGGGCTGCACCGGCCCGTGGTTGCTCATAACCTCGATGGTGTCCTGCGCGGGCTGTGCCGCCAGCGCCACACCTTCGAATTTCGCGGATACCCAGCGTTGTGCGTCGGCCATCTCGGTATCCGTTGGTGAGAGGCCGCATAAGGCGGGGATTATGCCCAAGGATAGGAAAACAGAAATCATGGGACCCTCCTGTCCAGTTGCCCACATATTCACTATACCGGATTGAGTTGTACACGTCCAATTTCTAGAACGGGTTTGGGGATTAAGGGTGCGCCAGGCCGGTTAAACACGATTCCTTGCCTTATAAAAATCCTGCCCTGATTATAAGCTTACTTTATTCTGATATAATGTCAACACTATTCACTACAGGCAAAACGCTATGACACCCAAACAATTTTTTGAATGGCAAACATCCGGCGGGACCAATGATGTGATGCTGCTCGTAGATACGCTTGAGCGCGCGGATATCCCCTGGTGCGCAATAGGCGGTATAGCGGTCAATCATTGGGCCGCGCACGCCATGGTAACGCAGGATGTGGACATCGTCGTGGCTTTTGCCGAACAGGACCGGGCAATAGGGTTGTTTGAAGCGGCGGGTTTTCGTGTAGAGCGTTTTGACTGGTCCGTCAATATCCAGGGCGGTTCCTCAGTCAGTATACAGATCAGTACGGAAGAATTTTATCGTGGCTTTCCGACACGCGCGGTGCCGGCGGATGTGCATGGTATTTTGTTGCGCGTCGCTTCTCTTGAAGATACGCTTGCGGGCAAAATGCGCGACTGGTCCGATCCCGCACGGCGGCAGAGCAAACGCATAAAAGATCTTGCGGATATTGCCCGGTTGCTGGAGACACATCCCCATTTATGGGAACGTTTGAGCGGAGAACTGAAGGAACAACTCCGGCATCCGTAGCGTCGCCAGTGTCACACCTTTTCGAGCAAGCCCCGTATTTTGGATTCCCGCGCCTCAATGCTTTCGGTGAGTTTGAACTGCACCCGTGCACGGTTCAGGTTTTGTTCATCATAGCGGGTGTTGAAATAGACGTTTCCGGCGATATAGTCGGCAAAGAAGCGCAGCCCCAGTTCAAAGGCGATGAGACGGATACTGTCATACAGGTAGTGTCGGTCGGCCTCGGTAAGAAACGAACCGGCATAGGCCATGTATCCTTTCACGATGGCCTCACACAGATCCGTATCGAAGAAAACGCTTTTCAGGTCCAGGGTTTCTTCCCCTGCCGGGTTGCAGCTGGACCGCAGACAATCGCCGAAATCGTAGTGGATCAGCCCCGGTTTGACGGTGTCCAGGTCGATGATGCACGTGCCTTTGCCGGTGGCGTCATCAATCATGATGTTGGAGATTTTGGGGTCGCCGTGAATGGGTCTCAGGTGCAGTTCTCCCCGCGCCTTGGCGTCTTCCAGCACGGAACACCAGTCGCGCCGTGCGTCCACGAAGAGGTTGCAGCGTTCCGCCTCGAGCGAGGCGTGGAGACGCGCCTGGCCTTCCGGCGTTTGCAGCGCGGCGTCCAGCGTCTTCAGGTATTGCGGAGTAATATGAAACCCGACCAGGGTATCATGCAGCGTGTTTGCGTCCATATCGCTGATGAGCCGCTGGAACTGGCCGAGCACAAACCCTGCCTCGTAGGCATGTTCCACACTCTGGATTTTGGGGTAGGCATGGGCCGAAGCGATCAGCGTGATGGCGCGCCAGAATTCTCCGTCCTCGTCTATGACATAGTCTTTGCCGTCCTGCGCGGGAATAACCCGCGGCAATTGCCAGAAGCGGTCAGACTGGTCTATCTCCTCCTCAATACGCCGGTGAACGTGCTCCGTCAGCACGCGCATGTTTTCCATGATGTGTTCCGGTTGGGCGAATACGCGCTTATTGATCCGCTGCAGGATAATGCGTTCCTCGGAGAAGGTGGTGCGGAAAATAGCGAGATAGGTGTCGTTGACGTTTCCTTCCTCCTGGCGCACCACGGTGACAACCCGCCCGGCCACCTCAAATTTCTGCGCGATCAGCGCTGCTTTCACTGGCGTTTCCTTTCCTGTATGGATAAGTTATTCTTGTCGGTTCTTGTCAGACGCTGTCGGAGTTCCGACGCCTTACATCTCCAATTTGAACACATAGGCATGCCGGCAGGGCATCTGATCGGCGGGAATGCACGGCACCTGCACGCGTACGGTATCCACATCGGCGGAAGCCGTCAACGGCTGCCCATATCCCAGCAGGGAGGCTTTTATCGTTTTTGCTCCGGCCGTGTTCGGGATCAGAAGCTCCGATCCCGGCCACTTCAGGCAGATGGCATATACCACGCTATCCTTGCGGGTGAAGCGCACGTCTTCCATTTCGGGCGCCTTGTCCCAGGGGATTGTGCCGTAGATAGCTTCGCCGTTCACCGCCAGCCACTCGCCCATTTCCAATAAGCGCTGTTCCATGATGGCGGGGATGCGCCCGTCCGCGGTGGGACCGATGTCGAGCAGCACGTTGCCGCCGCGGCTCACCGTGTCTATCAGCAACCGCAACAGTTCCGTCGTGCTACGGTAGTTTTCCGCCGTCTCGTTCCGGTTATACCCGAAGGACTTGCCCATGCCCTGGCATTCCTCGAAGCGGCCGGCGTTCATGAGCGGCCCCTCCTGGCGGTGCTGGTATTCGGGTGTGGCGAAACCGCCGTGGATGCTGCGACAGTCCTTGCCCCAGCGATCATTAATCGCCACATCCTTGGGCGCGTCGGATTCATTGAAAAGCCACGCGAGAAATTCCGGGCTGCGCCATGTCGCGCTCGGATGCTCCCATTCGCCGTCAGGCCAGACCAGGTCCGGTTTGTACCGCTGCACCAGGTCTTTCAACTGGGGCAGCATATACTGGTCCACGTAACGGTTCACATCCGCGCGATACAGCGGGTTAAACCACTCATAGAGTGAGTAATAAAACCCCATCCGCAGTCCCTTGGCGCGCACGGCCGTTACCAGGTCGCCTGCCAGGTCCCGGTGCGGTCCGATATCCATGGCGTTCCAGTTCCAGTTGGTGGGATCCGGCCATAGGCTGAAACCCTCATGGTGCTTGGAGGTCAACACCACATACTTCGCGCCGGAGCGTGTGAAAACATCCGCCCAATGATCCGGGTCGTACATTTCCGCCTTGAAGAGGGGCGCGAAATCCTGGTACTGAAAGTCCTCGCCGTAGGTTTCCGCGTGGAACTTCCAGGTTTCACCGTTCTTGTCCTGCATGTCATGCCAATACCATTCCGAATAGCGGTCTTTCGGTCCCCAGGCCGGCACGGAATACACGCCCCAATGAATAAAGATGCCGAACTTGGCATCTTCAAACCATTGCGGGCTGGGTCGGCTGTCGATGCTTTCCCAGGTCGGTTCGTATACAGTTTGTCCCAGGGCGGCAATCAGGGTGAGCGCGGCTGTCGTATACATGTGTTCTTCTCCTTTGGGTTGCTCCCAGTTTTCTATACTCGTATTTTATACAATGAACGCACTCAAGTACACGCCCGGGTGTCCCGCGTGCGCTATGGTATACTATCAGTTTATCAAGCAGGGAAAATTTTACCGGAAGCGGAGCGGCTATGCCTTGGACCTTTGACGAGAAAACAGAAACGGGCCTGAGTGAAGCGGAAGCGCAGCGTCGTTTCACGGAAGAAGGCGCCAATGAATTGCCCTCATCTGCGCGACGTGGCGTTTTCAGCATTGCCCTGGAGGTAATCCGGGAACCGATGTTCCTGATGCTGGTGGCCTGTGGCATGTTGTACCTGTTCCTGGGCGAGCCGGTTGACGCCGCCATGCTGCTGGGCTTTGTCTTTGTGGTTATGGGCATAACCATCGTGCAGGAACGGCGCACGGAACACGCCCTGGACGCGCTGCGCGATCTTTCCAGCCCGCGCGCGCTGGTCATCCGTGACGGACGCCAGCGCCGTATTCCGGGACGCGAAGTGGTGCGTGGTGACTGGATGATTCTGTCTGAAGGCGACCGGGTGCCGGCCGATGCCGTGTTACGGCATGTCATCAATCTCAGCGCCGATGAATCGCTGTTGACCGGGGAATCCGTTGCGGTCCGCAAGGCGGCGGAGTCGGGCGTTCCCGAGGCGGTGCGGCCCGGGGGCGACGACCTGCCCTTTGTCTATTCCGGCACCCTGGTCACCAGCGGGCAGGGTGTGGCCGAGGTGCAGGCTACGGGCATGCACACAGAACTCGGTAAGATCGGCAAGTCCCTCCAGGATGTCAGCCAGGAAAGTACCTTGTTGCAGCGGGAAACCCGGCGACTCGTGGGAAATCTTGCGCTGTTCGGACTGGCGCTCTGCGTCCTGGTGGTGGTGGTCTACGGCGTTACGCGGGGCAACACTACTGACTCCTGGGTACAGGGGATTCTGGCAGGACTGACCTTGGCCATGGCGACGCTGCCGGAGGAATTCCCCGTGGTGCTGACCGTGTTTCTCGCGCTCGGGGCCTGGCGCATTTCCCATAACCGCGTACTGACGCGCCGCATGCCCGCCGTCGAGACCCTGGGCGCGGCCACCGTTCTGTGTACCGACAAGACGGGCACTCTCACCCTCAACCAGATGTCAGTGCGCCGCCTGTACGCGGACGGTCTGCATTTTGTCGCTGATGAGGCCGCCGAAGGCGTGTTACCCGAGGCTTTCCACACCCTGTTGGAGTTCGGCATCCTGGCGAGCAAGCGCGACCCCTTCGATCCGATGGATAAAGCCTTGAAACAGCTGGGCGAACGGTATCTGGCGCATACCGAACATTTGCACGCGAATTGGACCCTGGTCCGCGAGTATCCGCTGTCGCCGGAATTGTTGGCCTTATCCCACGTTTGGCGCTCCCCCGGCGGTTCTGATTATGAAATTTCGGCCAAAGGCGCGCCCGAGGCCATTGCGGACCTGTGCCATCTTTCCCCCGGGGAAACCGAAGCCATCAACACCCAGGTCGCAGCGATGGCGGAGGACGGCCTGCGCGTGCTGGGCGTGGCCATGTCCCGCTTTACGGAAACCGATCTGCCCGAGGTACAGCACGATTTCAATTTTAAATTTATCGGCCTGATCGGACTTGCCGACCCGGTGCGCCCCACGGTGCCCGGGGCCGTTGCCGAATGCGCCACGGCGGGTGTGCGGGTCATCATGATTACGGGGGATAATCCGGGCACGGCCCAAAGCATCGCGCGGCAGATCGGATTGGGCGGACCGGACCATTGCATTACAGGTCCGGAACTGGATGCCATGAGCGATGCGGAACTGGCGGAGCGCATCCGGGATGTCCGTGTTTTCGCCCGCGCCGTGCCCGAGCAAAAACTGCGAATTGTTAACGCCCTTAAGGCCAACGGCGAAATTGTGGCCATGACGGGCGACGGGGTCAACGACGCGCCCGCGCTGAAGGCGGCGCACATCGGCATTGCCATGGGCGGGCGGGGCACGGATGTCGCCCGCGAATCGGCGGGGCTGGTGCTGCTGGATGATGATTTTTCCTCCATTGTAAAGGCCATCCGGATGGGCCGCCGGATTTATGACAACATACGCAAGGCCGTCGCCTATATTCTCGCCGTGCACGTGCCCATCGCCGGCCTCTCCATCCTGCCCGTGTTCATGACGGATTGGCCGCTGCTATTGCTTCCCGTGCATGTGGTGTTCCTGGAACTGATCATTGACCCCGCCTGCTCCCTGATTTTCGAAGCGGAGGACGCTGAACCCGGTATCATGGGCCGTCCCCCGCGCAAACCGGATGAACGCCTGTTCAATGCAAATACGGTCGTCCTCAGTGTGCTCCAGGGAGCGGTGGTGCTTGCTGTCATCCTGGGGGTAATCCTGTTTTCCTCGCTGCTTGGCCATCCGGACGAGAATACCCGGCGCATGCTGGCTTTCGTGACCCTCGTTGTTTCAAATGTGGCCTTGATCTTGACGAACCGTTCCTGGAACCGCACCATCCTGTCCATGCTGAAACAGCCTAACCGCGCGCTCTGGTGGGTGGTCGGCGGCGCGGTTGCCGGGCTTGGCCTGATTTTGAGCGTGCCCTTTCTGCGCGATCTGTTCCATTTCAGCGTCCCCCACGTTCTGGACCTGTTGGTGTGTTTTATTGCCGGCATCCTTGGTATCATCTGGTTTGAGGCGCTGAAGGTCATCCGGCAGTGGCGGCGCCAGCGAAAAGAGTTCGCCGGCGGCGTATGAAGGCGGCAATACGAAAACATCAAGAGGAGCAACGCATGAACTATTGTTTCAAGAAGGCCAACGTAACCTTGCTGTGCGGGTTTGCCGTGCTTGTACTGGCGGCTGTGGCCGTGGCCGATTGGCCCCAGATGGCCGGCCCGGACAGAAACAATATTTCAGCGGAGACTGGGCTGGCCCGTGCCTGGCCGGAAAGTGGTCCGCGCGTGCTTTGGACCGTTCCCCTCGGCGGCGGGTTCGCCTCCCCCTCCATTCTGGACGGCAAGGTGTACCTGCTGGACCGGATCGGGGAGGCACAGGACAACCTGCGCTGTTTCGACTTGGAAACCGGCAAGGAACTGTGGCATTACGCCTATGACGCGCCGGGCAGCGTCAGCCATGACGGTTCGCGGACCGCGCCCACTTTGGAAGGCAACCGGCTTTACTGTGTGGGATTGTTCGGCCATTTCACCTGCCTGGACCTGGCTACCCGCCAGCCTGTATGGAGCAAGAACATCCGCAGCGATTTTGGCGTGGACACCCCTAAATGGGGGGTGGCCCAGGCGCCTTCCCTATACAAAAACCTGGTCATTGTGGCGCCCCAGGCGCCCGACGCCTTTGTGGCCGCCTACGACAAGGACAGCGGCGAGATCATCTGGAAAACGAAAGAACTGGGAAGCGTCGGGTATTCGACCCCGGTTATTGTCACCTTGTGCGGTGTGGACCAGGCGGTCATGATCAATGCGCCGCCCCGGGAGGACGCGGGCACGGGTAGCGTTAACGGTATTTCTTTGGAAGACGGGTCGCTCCTGTGGTCGTATCATAACTGGCAATGCAAAATTCCCATTCCCTATGCCACGGCGCTGCCGGAAGACCGCCTGTTCATTACGGGCGGCTACCGGGCAGGTTCCGCCATGATACAACTGCGCCGGGAAGGGGAGCGCTTTACCGTGCGGGAATTGTTTAGAACGGACGCGTGCGGCAGCCAGATCCAGCAACCCGTGTTTTACCAGGGCCATCTTTATGTGAACAGCAATTCCAATGAGCGCGAAGACGGCATGATGTGCCTGACCCTGGACGGCAAGATCCTGTGGCAGACACGTGATAAAAGCCAGGCCTTTTTTTCAACGACCTTTGAACGGGGCCCGCTGATGCTCGCCGACAATCTCATCCTCAACCTGGATGGGAAACGGGGTGACCTGTACCTCATCGAACCTTCCCCGGAAGGATACAAAGAACTTGCCAAAGCGCACGTGCTTGACGGCAGAAGCCTGTGGTCGCCCATGGCCCTGTCACGGGGAAAACTGCTGGTGCGCAGCGGCGAACAGTTAAAATGCCTGGATGTAAAGAATCCCTGACGCCGGGAATAGATGTAAACTCTTATTGGCGAGTGGACCTTGCCTTGCGCATTCTTCCAAGCACCCCCTTATTTTCTTCGTATCCGTTCAGGATCGAGGAAGGTTACCCTCCATCATCAAGCATTTGTTGTTGTTTCAGGCAATATTTATTCACGACGCATTTGAAGGCGCAAGTGGCATTAAGTTGATCAAAATAGTTATAATAACCAGCGTGAAAAGTGGCTATAGCCTTCAAGAACAACGACAGGAAATGCGCAATGGCAATCAGGTACAAAACGCTGGCAATTGAGTCCGCGGAAAGATTGCTCTTCGGGTGTGCTCCTTACCCGATAGAAACACGTCAAGGACTGAAGATCGGGGGCGGAACCGTATATCCGGAACTTAACTTCACGTTGCCCACCATGGAACTTGTTCCGGATACCTTCGCCCAGGTGAAACAACACTATAGGCAGATTGCCTCGGATGCGTTAAAGCGCGCGACGGCCCTGGCCGCGCCGGGTGTTGTACTGGAATTCGAAACACTTCCCCCAATGACCGAAAACCCTGAATGGGCTGAGGAATTGAGTAAGATTCTATTGGATGAGATGAACAATGCTCACGCAACGGCCGGCCTGTGTTCTGTGCTCAGGATAACACCCAACGATACCCGGGAAATGGTGCGTCCGCCGCAGATGCGATCGGGCAAGTATTGGGGAACGATGCTGGAAACCTTTGACCGCTGCGCGGCGGCCGGAGCCGAACTGCTAAGTATTGAGTCGGTCGGCGGCAAGGAAGTTCATGATGATGCGCTTACCATGTGCAACATCAGGCACGTGCTGTTCGCCTTGACCATCATGGGCGTTCGTGACATGACTTTCCTTTGGAACCATATTGTGGACATTGCCGCCAGGCATAAGGTGCACGCGGCGGGAGACACGGCTTGCGGATTCGCTAACACGGCCATGGTGCTTGCGGAACAGAACATGATTCCGCGCGTATTTGCCGCGGTGGTCCGCGCCATCAGCGCCGTCCGCTCTCTTGTCGCCTACGAATGCGGCGCGGTGGGTCCCGGCAAGGATTGTGGCTATGAAAACCCGTTTTTGAAGGCAATAACCGGACGCCCCATGTCCATGGAAGGGAAGAGCGCCGCTTGCGCGCATTTCAGCCCGCTGGGAAACATTGCCGCCGCGACCTGCGACCTGTGGAGCAACGAAAGCGTTCAGAATGTCCGTCTCCTGGCGGGCATGGCGCCCACCTGTTACCTTGAATCACTGGAGTATGACTGCCGTCTCTTCAACAGCGCGCTGGATGACGGGGCGGATGCCGCCCGCCTGCTGCAGAAATGGCTGGTGCACTCCGATGCACTGCATGATCCACAGGCATACATCCTGGCACCGCGGCAAGTCATAGACCTGTCCAGCACCATCGTGGAAGCCCCGACCCATTACCTCGCCGGAAGGGCTGTGGCATTACGCGCCATTGAAATCATCCGGGCGGCGGTGACCGACGAAGGCTTGCGGGTGCCGGCACGGGAAATGGGTTACCTGGACATGATGCAGGCGGATCTCGAAAATCTTCCAGATGACGAAGAAATGTTTATCGCGCAGTGCATGAAAGAAGTGGATACGACGCGGTTTTTGGCGGCTGACTACGGCCTCCTGAAATAGACCACAGCAAGTTCTTTTTGCGTGCATGCCATGGTTGACAGCAGAGGGAGCCTGTCCAGGCGTCTATGCAGGGACCTCCCCTGAATTTGTGATCACGCCGCCGGCTACAACGGTTGACCTTTCGTCGTAGAGCACAAGATGTTGTCCCGGCGCCGGGGTAAGCAGCGGCTGTACAAACTGCACTTCAATGCTGTGCGCGCCCAACGCTGTGATGCGACAGGACTGGGGCTCTCCGACAGAGCGCACTTTTCCCCATAGGAGGGCGTTGGCCTTTAATGCCCCGGCATGGAGAACATTGACAGCCGTGGCGCTGACGCGCGATGAAAACGCGGCTTCCCGTGGACCCACCACGACCATGTTGCGTTCCGGCACGATCCTGACCACATACAGGCCTTCCTTGCTGGATATGCCGAGCCCTTTGCGTTGCCCGATCGTGTAGTGATGGATGCCCTTGTGCTGTCCCAGGACTTGGCCTTCAAGAGAGCATATGGGGCCGGGCGCGGCGGGCGCGTCCTGGAGCAGGCCCCGGTAATCGCCCCCGGCCACGAAACAGATTTCCATGCTGTCCGGCTTGGCCGCAACGGGCATGCCGCGCGCGCTTGCCATTCTGCGCACTTCCACCTTGGTGAAATCACCCAGGGGCATATGCAAAAAGGGGAGCCGTGCCGCCGCGATGCCGTAGAGGAAATAACTCTGGTCCCGGAGCAGGTCTTTCGCCCGCCTCAAGTAGAACGCGCCGCTTTCAGCATCTTTTTCCACCTTTGCGTAATGGCCGCTGGCCAGGTGGCGGATGCCCAGTTGCTGTTCCACAGCCGTCCAGACGAGATCGAACTTGAGATGGGTGTTGCAGTCCACGCACGGGCTGGGTGTCTGACCGTTCAGATACGCCTGCCGGAACGGCTCGATAACGGACTCGCGGAAGGTGTTTTCCGTATCGACAAAATAGTGTGGAATGCCGAGATCACGGCATACGAAGGCGGCCTCAGTGCCGCAGCAAGGCCTGCTGACGCCGCACCCGTCCACTACCGGGATCCGCATGGTTACCCCGACAGGATTCCATCCGGTGTCCATCAGGAGTTGTGCCGTGAGGCTGCTGTCCACACCACCGCTCATCAGAACCACTATCGGTTCACCCTTGGGGTCTTCCGAAACGGAACTGAATGTCGGCGGAAAGAGTGCAGGAATATTTTTGTTGTCCGAATTCATAGCGATGCTCATATCTTCAAAAACGCACCGGGGTCACTTTGCGGATACAGGGAACAGGGCCGCTTTATTCACGAGGATGTTCTCGTTACAATCCCCATTCAGTCGTACAATATTCTGTTCAAACAACGATATCGGCCGGAATGGCCGTTAATTTCTGTCTGCGATGGCACGTGTTATTACGTGAAAAATGTGGCGCCCGTCCCGAATTCTCCGGTCTCGTGGCGATCCGGATAAGTAAAACATATCTTCAGACTTCCTGATCTCGTCGGAAATGCGTATGGCACTCGTAAACAAACATAAAGACGGAGCAAAAAGGGACTGATGACGAAATAGCCATGACTAACGAAGAATCAAGGCTCTTTACTGTTATCGGCTATTTCGTTGTCTGTCCCTTTCTTGCAATCCTATGCGAATATAACTTCAAAAAGTGCCAACCTGGATTCCGAAATAGCTTTAAAAAACTGTCGGGATCAGGAAGTCTGATCTTATGGGGGACAGTTTGCGCAGGTGGATCGAAACAATGTCGTACTCAAATATCGGTCGCCCCGGTCCGGGAGCAGGGCAACTACAACGCCCGAATCCATCTTCTCCGCCACCTTCAAAGCGCCGACAACCGCGGCGCCGCTGGATATGCCGCAGAAAATCCCTTCTTCCGTCGCCAGCCTGCGGGTAATTTGGAAGGCCGGCTCGTCTTCCACGGTGATCACGTCATCAATTCTGGATCGGTCATATATTTCGGGGACCATGGATTCCGTTAAGTTCTTCAACCCTTGAATGGCATGTTTCGGAGTGGGTTCCACGCCAAAGACGCGAACGTCCGGGTTCTTTTCCTTCAAGCAGGCCGATATTCCCATCAGGGTGCCCGTGGTGCCTATGCCCGCCACGAAAGCCGTTATTTCTCCTTCCGTCTGCGCATATATTTCCGGACCGGTGGTTTCGTAATGGGCACGGCAGTTATTCGGGTTGGCAAATTGGTTGGGCATATAGTATCGTTCAGGATCCTCTTCGAGAATCTGGTGGGCCCGCCGAATGGCGCCATCGGTGCTTTCCTGGGGCGGGGTGATGATTACCTCTGCGCCAAAAGCCTCCAAAATACGGCGACGCTCCGAACTGACACACCCAGGCAACGTAAGCATGACAGGATAGCCCTTCGAAGCACCTATCATGGCAATGGCGATACCCGTATTTCCGGAAGTAGGCTCCAGGATAGTCTTCCCGGGAGTAAGCTCTCCGGAAGCCTCGGCCGCGCGGATCATGTATAACGCGGGCCGATCCTTCACCGAACCGCCCGGATTGTTGCCTTCCAGTTTGACCAGGATACGCACCTTCGGGTTATGGTGAATTCGCGTCAATGGAACCAAAGGAGTATTTCCAATCGCGCTCAGTACACTCATTTTTCTTCTCCAGTAGGTAGATGAAGACGTAACATAAGCACTATATGTTCTTTAGCCGAGCTCACGAAAGTATTTTCATAAAGGGTTGGTACACAGCCTGCCTTAAAAATTTCATCTATTCTGAGCGACATAGTAATATATACGCAACGGGGCGTTTGTTTCCATTTTTGAATGCACGCAAATATTTCCGGGATCCGCCCCCGTTGGACAAGGCCCCGATATTGAAGTGAGACAAAACTTTCCTGTTAAATAACGATCACTAAAGACACCTATTGCACTTGTGCACCGATGCACACAATTCCATGTCCACCAATGCGCATCCGCTGAGTTGGCAGTAAGATCATTGAAGGCCTTCTAATCTCTTGGCCTGTAAAACGAGGAAAGTTTTTGTGGTTTTGATGGCACACAAACAAGGCATGTTACGGATTTGGAGTAATGATGGAAGAGGCGAAAGATAGAGTGAATCCATACGTTGGTCTTTCAAGATTTCGTTCGTGTGACTTGTTTGCCAAGGTGCGAAAATTGGCTGTAAACATCGATGAAGAATATGCGCACAGGCATCAGTCGCCTCTATGGGCAGTCCGTGAATACCACGCAGGTCGGGCCATTATTGAAGACAGGTTGAACTCCGGATGTCGTGAGGTTGTCGTAATGTGTTCGGCGGACTATCTGGGTCTTGCTCGCCATCCTCTGGTAGTAGCCGCGGCGATTCGGGCAACGGAATCTTTGGGAACAAGCGTGAACTCTGTTCCAATGATGGCTGGATCAACAGTTCTCCACCGAAACCTGGAAGATTCCCTAGCGCGGTTTGCGGGGATGGAGGCGGCCGTTCTGTTTCAAACTGGCTATGCCGCAAATATGGGTGTGATTTCCGCCCTTTGCTCGTATCGGGATGTTATCGTAGTGGACAACCTTGTGCATCACAGCGTTCTGGACGGCGCCCGTTTGTCAGGCGCAAAAAGGTTTAAGTTCAGACATTCAGATCCTTCGCATCTCGAAGGCATTCTTACCGAAACGCGTGCAAAACATTCTGACGCGGGAATTCTTGTTGTAGTCGAAGGAGTGTACGGTATTGACGGCGACATTGCGCCATTGCCGGACCTCATAAGGGTGTCTCATAAGTTTGGCGCCAAAGTCATGGTTGATGATGCGCACGCAACAGGCGTTATCGGGAGTACGGGACACGGTTCTGTAGAGCACTTCAATGGAACAATCAAGCCTGATCTGATCATGGGATCTCTGAGCAAGGCCCTGGGCAGCGCAGGAGGTTGGGTTGCGTGCTCGCGTAAAGTGGCGGACTTTTTACGTTACTATGCAAGAACCATCGTCCTTTCCGTGGGATTGCCTGCCGCATGTGTCGGAGCAGGATTGGCTTCCTTGGGTTTGATCGAGCAAGAACGAAGTCTTTTGGAGCGGCTGCACGCCAACATCGCGTTCTTCAAGGAAGGACTTTTGCGTCTTAAACATGCCAATGCGGCATTCAGTGCGTCTGCCATCATTTCAATCCCTGTTGGGAATTATTCAGCGCTTTCCGAAGTGAACGCCGACCTATTTCGCAGAGGGGTATGGGCTGAGGGCTTGCCGTTTCCATTGGTGGCGAAAGGCGAGGAGCGAATTCGTTTTCGACTTACGGCCTCACACTCTGCCGAGGATCTGAAGTTTGCGTTGGACGCTGTGGAGGCGGCATTCTCTAAATGTTCCATCAATTCAGTGGACCACAAAACACACGAGTAGCATCATGGATGCCGGCGCGAAGAGCGTTTCGTAAGCAATGACGATAGATAATCTTTTATCATGGGAATAAATCCTGGATAGAAGCATTACAAGAACAAGGAAGAGCATATCGTGCAAGATTATGTGTACTTTGATAATTCCGCTACAACCCCTCTTGATCCAAGAGTGGTTGACACAATGCAGCCATTTCTTAGCGGGTTTTTTGGAAATCCGTCAAGCCTGCATGGCATGGGACGAGAGGCGCGTCAATCCGTTGAAAACGCGCGCCGACAGGTTGCCGGAATGCTTCGGGTGGATCCTGAGGAGATAGTCTTCACGGGCAGTGGTACGGAGTCGGATAATATGGCGCTTTGTGGATCTGTGGGAGCGGTTGACACGAACTGCCATATAATCACCAGCGCCATCGAGCATCCAGCCATACTGGAAACGTGCCGTTACTTACAGCAACGAGGCGTAGACGTATCCTATCTTCCGGTGGATAGTGTCGGACTGGTAGATCCGGCGTCCCTTGAAACTGTTATCCGGCCGACGACGCGTCTCGTATCTGTAATGGCCGCCAATAATGTCGTTGGCACCTTGCAGCCAATACGAGAATTGGCGCACATAGCACATCAACACGGCGCCTTCTTTCATACGGATGCCGTGCAGGCGGCGGGCAAGGTGCCTGTGGATGTGCGCACCACCCAGGCCGACTTGGTTTCCCTCTCAGCACACAAGATCCATGGGCCGAAAGGGGTGGGTGCCCTTTATGTACGAAAGGGCGTCTCTCTAACGCCATTTATCCATGGCGGTGGCCAGGAACACGGACTTCGTTCGGCGACCGAGAATGTGGCCGGGATAGTCGGTTTTGGCGAAGCCGCCCGTATTGCTCAAGAAACGATGTCCGAAGAAGCGGCAAGGTTGGTCGGATTGAGAGATCGGCTCATTGAGGGCCTTCAATCTGTTTTTCCCAATGTCTATCTGATTGGACACCGCTACCTTCGTCTTCCAGGCCACATCTGTATCGGTTTTGCTGGCCAGGAAGGAGAAGCCATAAAAATGCTGCTTGCCCTTGACGAAGCGGGCATCGCCGTGTCTACTGGCAGTGCGTGCAGTGCAAGTCATGCTCACGAACCGTCATACATTCTTTTAGCCATGGGATTTGACCCCATTCGCGCTCGGGGCTCATTGCGGATAACATTGGGCCGATTCAATACAGACGACGAAGTAAACAGGTTTCTACAAGTCATGCGCGATATTTTTCCGACTCTCCGGAGGCTGACCAGTTACTCCCTTTGAAGTTAACCCGCCGCTGATCAGTCACTTCGAGTCATTGACACTGCGACCATCCTCGTGTTTGATACACCAAGAGCATGCTTTGATAGTATTTAAAGACCACGCAAGACCTTTTCCCAAAGACGACGGGCACGAAAGAACCCTATACGAGAAACCCGATAATCCAGCAAGTTACAATGACGATAGAATTAACAAGAGAATAGATTAGAAAGCCGTTCTCAAAGAACGACCTTTTACTCCTTGCATGCAATATATGAACTTTTCAAGCGTTAAACTCACCAAGATGACAAGGACGTGGAAAACTCTGCCTTGTGCGTCGTTTATCTTGATTATCTTGCTGCTGCTTTCAGCGCTTGGTCGAGGTCCGCTATGATATCTTCGATATTTTCAATGCCGATCGACAGGCGGATGAAGTCATCCGTCACCCCAGTGGAAACTTGTTCTTCTCGTGTCAATTGTTGATGGGTGGTAGACGCCGGGTGAATGATGAGGGTCTTGGCATCGCCGATGTTTGCCACGTGCGAAAGTAGTTTCACATTATCAATTAGCCTTATCCCGGCTTCACGTCCACCCTTGATGCCAAAGCCGATGATGGCGCCGTAGCCTTCGGTGAGGAATTTCTTCGCGCGGGTATGGTCGGGATGACTCGGCAGGCCGGGGTAGTTTACCCAGGTTACGCCGGGATGTTTCTCCAGCCATTGCGCCGTATTCAGGGCATTCCTGCTGTGCTGTCGGATACGCAACGGGAGTGTTTCCAGTCCCTGTAGAAAGTAGAATGCATTTTGAGGCGCCAGTGTGGGGCCGATGTCCCGCAACAACTGGACGCGCGCCTTTAGAATATAGGCAATACCGGGAACCACAGCCTTATCATGATTGCCGAAAGCGGCCCAATAACTGACGCCGTGATAGGAGGGATCCGGATCGACAATTTCCGGAAACTTGCCATTATTCCAGTTGAATTTTCCGGAATCCACAATGGCGCCACCAATACTGGTCCCATGGCCGCCGATGAACTTTGTCAGCGAGTACACATTGATATCAGCACCCAAATCGAATGTGCGCAGCAGTGGTGGCGGTGACACCGTGTTGTCCACCACAAAAGGAATGCCGTGTTTATGGGCGATGTTCGCAATGGCAGGAAAATCATCCACGTTGTTCTTGGGATTGCCGATGGACTCGGTGTACAGGAGGCGGGTATTGTCATCAATGGCCTTTTCAAAATTGGCGGGATCCGACGAATCCACGAACCGCACCTCGATGCCGAGACGTGGCAACGTATAATGAAACAGGTTGTATGTCCCACCATAGAGATAACTGGTTGAGACAATATTTTGTCCCGCCCGGGTGATATTCAGAATGGCCAGAGTAATTGCTGACTGCCCTGACGCTACGGAAAGAGCGCCGGAACCGCCGTCAAGAGCCGCCAGTCGCTTCTCCAGCACATCGTTTGTGGGGTTCATGATGCGTGTATAAATATTGCCAAACGCCTTCAAGCCGAAAAGATTGGCCGCATGCTCAACAGAACTAAAGACATAGGAAGTGGTCTGGTAGATGGGTACGGCCCTTGCATTGGTGGCCGGGTCCGCACCTTGCCCGGCGTGCAGGGCTAATGTTTCATAATTGACGGATATGCTCATATCTGGTGTTCCTTATTCTATTTGTCTTTGTTTTCAGGCAATTTTATGAGTTGACTCAAACAATGGCGTTGATAGGTAACGCTCGCCCGAGTCGGGCAAAACGACAACAATATTCTTGTCCTCATACTCGTCGCGAGCGGCAAGTCTTGCTGCCACGGCGGTAGCGGCGCCGCAGCTTATCCCGCTGATAAGCCCTTCTTCCCGGGCTAGCCGAAGCGCGAACTCGAATGCTTCCTCGTTGGTTACCTGTTCAATTTTGTCTACAACGTCAAGGTCCAGGATGTCGGGTTTGAACCCGGCGCCGATACCCTGAATCTTGTGGGGGCCGGGCAAACCGCCGGACAGCACGGGCGAGGCTGTGGGCTCAACTGCGACACTTTCAATCTTCTTGAATTGCTTGATGTATTTGCTTACACCCGTGATGGTGCCGCCAGTGCCAACACCCGAAACAAGCACATCAATAGTGCCGTCGGTGTCCGTCCATATTTCAGGGCCGGTGGTCTTGAAATGTATTTGCGGGTTTGCCGGATTCTTGAACTGTTGCGGCAGGAAATATCCGGGGTTCTCGGCCGCGATGCGCTCCGCTTCTTGGATGGCGCCGCGCATGCCGTCCTTGCCGGCAGTCAGAATCAGTTCCGCGCCGAAGGCCTTGAGCATGTTGCGCCGCTCAAGGCTCATGGTCTCCGGCATGGCGAGTATCAGCTTGTAACCCCGGGCCGCTGATACATAGGCGAGTGCGATACCCGTATTGCCCGAAGTGGGCTCAATGATCGTATCGCCCTTCTTCAGGATACCTCGCTGTTCCGCATCCCAAATCATGGCGGCGCCAATCCGGCACTTGACGGAATAGGCCGGGTTGCGCCCTTCCACTTTGGCGATTATTTTTCCCTTGAGCCCTGCACCTATGCGGTCAAGGCGCACTAAAGGGGTATTCCCTATACTGTAGCTGGCATCGTTGTATACTCTCATGGTGCGGTCCTTTCTTGGTCTGTTCGTTTCGCTGGGGAAGGATAAGCAATGCCGTTGTTCAGACTAGGTGACCAAACGGTGAGCAAAGGCCTATAAACCTGCTTGAAAAGTCTCAACAAAAACGAAAAAGACAATGTTGAACTCCCAGTGTGAAAGAATCTTCCAGGGTGAAGGAGCCCCCGCCTGAGGCGGGGACCCCTTTTTGCGTCTTAGAACTAAAACTTCAACTGCGTTTCCGCATAGACATAGTTAATGTGTCTTAGCTCAGCGGGAATAGGACTTTTCCCGAAAAGTTTAAGGTACTTCCCCTGGCTGGGAGTACCGATTTAGGGGTGCGTTTTTTTAGGCATGAACGGTCTATCAATCCGATGTTGGTGA
>Ga0123335_1001025_pt1 | contig 46601 bp, 40 predicted proteins | sample BiotimSIPDNA_2_FD_89707 | JGI IMG/M metagenome (GOLD analysis project Ga0123335, IMG submission 89707) | Anaerobic biogas reactor microbial communites from Washington, USA - Biogas_R2 time_0 SIP DNA | ecosystem: Engineered > Bioreactor > Anaerobic > Unclassified | place: Washington, USA...
CATGCCGCCTGCGCCGATAAGCGAGACCAGGTCATAGGAACCGAGATCGCGTCCTTTCTGGGCTTCCTTCTCCATCCTGTAAATCCGCCTGGAGAGCCCGTACGTGACAAGCGCCATAAGGTACGGAACGTGGATCCAGACCAGGAGACGGTGAGGCGGAAATGGTTCAGCCCCCCACAGCCAGAGGTTCAATCCGTAGGCAAGCGGCCACATCGTGGCTGAAGCGAGCGCAGCAGCAAGTCTGATCCATGGCTTATTCGGAATCAGCAGGCCGACCACCGCGATCCAGAGCGCCACTTTCGATACTCCCAGCACAGGATCGCTCGCATGCATCGGCTGCGATGTCTCGTCAAAGCTGATGGCGAAGGCGACGACGAGTTCGAACAGGACGCCGAGCTTCAGAATGGTCAGATAAGAGAAAACGCGCAGGTGGCGGAGCGTCCCGAGACTGAGGGCAACCAGCACGATCGCCAGCCATGTCACTGCAACCCGGGGTGTTTCAAGCAGCCCGGGAACATCGGGCTGAAGCGATCGTTGGATAAAAGCGGAGAGGATGATCAGCGCCGCGCACGCCATGCAGACCCAGCAGAGCCGCTGCACCGTCCCTTCTATTCCAAGGGGGGAGAGAGTCTGGGTGTTGAGCGCGTACGTTCTGATGTCGCGCGTTGTCTTCTCCATGCGAATCTCCTGAGACGGGAGTTTACCATCCCTTCCATAACGAAAGCATTCATTTATTGATGTTTAGAAGGGCACAGCAACGAATCCATTAGGAGATAAAACGATTATTGGACCGGCACCGGGGGCAGAGCTTTCACCGCGGAGGTGACGAGCTGATCGACGACCATTTGAGCGGCGGCCGTCAGGTTGCTGACGATCCCTCTCATGTCCCGCCTGTCGACCGCCAACGTTTTCGCCGCCCGGTCTCTCCATACGATCGAGTGGGTGCGGACATCGACAAGCTCTCCCGAGATTACGCATTCCACGAAGACCTCACCGCCGCGATCCACTTCTTCCAGATGTTCAATTTCTCCCGCCAGTATGTAGTCAGCACCGCCTGGGCTTTCCAATGACCGTACTTCGTATCCCGACCGGAGCGCGAGAGTGTCCGCCACGAACTGTGTCACCGAGCGCCGCGGGTCCATTGCCCATCGGTGGTATTCGTAGAATCCTACCTCCTCGGGGCTGGGCCGGTAGACAATGCGGTCTCTGCACAGGTACTCGAGGCAGCCGAATTCGCGGACGAATATCGTGCCGGGCGAATTCCGTGAGACCGCCGGCTGGATGGGAGGTCTCGGAAACTCCAGCACGTACGAAGTTGGATATCGCACTTTGCCGCAGCCGTCGAAAAGGAGCATCGACAGTGAAGCAAGTGCGAGCAGGCTAGAGATGCGGATCTTTTTCATTGAGGCACCTTCCGTTCGGGCGGCTGCGTGGTGCGAATGAGGTTCCATGGGCGTTGAGTCAGAGTCTGGGTGAGTGAGTCCAGGTTTTCCGACGCAGAGCGCAGGTTACGCACGATTTCAGAGATGTCCCGGTCGTTTGTCCGGACCACGTTTTCGAGAGAGGCGAGCAGGGTCCGTGCCTGCCGGATGGTATGCTGCAGCTCTTCGAGATCTTTTTTCAGAGGGTCCCGAACCTGGTCAATGGTGATGTTCGCGTTGGCTACCGTCTGGTCGAGATTGGCGATGAACGGCTGCACCGAGAGCACAACCTCGTCTGCATGGGCGGCAAGAGAGGAGAGCTTGTCGGTGATCTCGGCGATTTTGGGCGACTCACGGCTCATTATCGTATCGAGTTCGGCAAGTGCCTGCGCAATGCGTTTCTGGTTCCCGGGCCCGCTGATCTCGTTGAGGTTTGCAAGCAGGGTCTGCGCCTGTCCGGTTAAGACCGGGATCTCCTTCCTTAGTTCCATTATCAGCTCGTCGGCGGTCTCCGCGACGGCCGCTACGCGCTGCATGATCTCTTCCATCTGCACCGATTCTTCGGAAGGGACAACTTCTCCTTCGGTCAGCCTGCGTGCTTCGTTTGTTCCTGTCGTGATCGAGAGTATCGGGCTGCTCATCAGCGACACGGAACTGACGCGGGCTGTGGACTTCTCGTTGACGGGCGTGCCGCGTTTCACCTGGAAGCGGATCTCAATCCGGGTCGGATCTTCTGATGAGGGTTCCACGGCCGTCACCTGGCCGACCTTGATCCCTCCGAAAAGCACCGCGGCGCCGGGATCAAGACCTCCGGCATAGCGAAGGTAGGTCTTGTAGGGAATCTGGCCCGGCACCGTCTGTGCCGTCCGGACGAAGTAAATCGCCGCGCCGAGCACCAGCAGACTCGCGATAACAAAAGCGCCGACCTTGGCTTCAACACTCATCTTTACGATTTCCGCAAATAGGACTTTATGAATTCCACCGCCGCTTCACCCGAAATCGTATCCGGCTGCCGGTCCAGGAACTGCCGGATGCGCGGGTGAGTTTCACGGGAAAACTGCTCCCTGGTGTCGACTGCAATCAAGGCGCCTTCGTAGAGCATCGCCAGCCGGTCGGCGATCCTGAACGCGCTTTCCAGTTCATGCGTTACCACCAGGATCGTCATCCGAAGCGCGTTTTTCAGAAACAGGATCAACTCGTCCAGACCGGCCGAGACGATCGGGTCGAGACCGGCGGAGGGCTCATCGAATACCAGGATCTCCGGATCGAGTGCGATCGCTCGTGCGACAGCGGCTCTCTTTCTCATTCCTCCCGACAGTTCAGGAGGATAGAGCTTGCCGGCATCGGCCAGTCCGACCGCCTTCAGCTTCATCCAGACTATCAGGTCAATGATCGGATCAGCCAGGCAGGTCAGTTCGCGGAGCGGGAGCGCCACGTTCTCTTCCACAGACAGGGAGTTGAAAAGGGCACCCGCCTGAAAGGCGACTCCTATGCGTCGCCGGACGGCATCGAGTTCATCTTCCGAACATGACGTGATCTCGACACCATTTATGACGATGGTGCCGCTGTCAGGTTTTGCCAGACCGAGCACCTGTTTCAGCAGCGTCGTCTTACCGGAACCGCTTCCTCCCAGCAGGACCAGGATTTCCCCGCGGCGGATGTCGAGGTTGACGCGATTGAGCACGAGCTTTTCGCCATATGATACCGACACGTCGCGGATCGAAATCACACTTTCGTTCTCTTCCATCATCCGGCGGCGCTCCATCCCATCATGTAGAAACCTGCCGTGGCCATGAGATCCGCCATGATCACCAGGAACGTCGATTTCACAACAGCCGTGGTTGTGGAATGCCCGACCGCCTCCGGGCCGCCACGCACTCTCAGCCCCTCAAGGCAGCCGATCTGAACGATGATGGTGGCGAAGACCAGGCTCTTGAGCAGGCTGAGAAAAATGTCGCGCAACAGGATTGCTTCTGAGACAGCCTGGAAATACAGACGGAATGTCATGTCGATACTGAAAGCAAGAAAGACGTATCCGGCGAAAATGCCGCAAAGCGTGCTCAGCACCGTGAGGCACGGAACGGTAATCAGGGCGGCAAGGTACTTCGGGGCGAGCGTAAACTCAATTGGATCGAGCCCCATGGCCCGCAGTGCGTCCACCTCTTCCGTGACTACCATGGTTCCGATTTCAGCGGCGATGGCGGAAGCGGACCGACCGCTCACCGCAATGGCGGTTATGAGCGGTCCCAGTTCCCGCGTGAATCCGACTGCCACGAGGTCGACGACGAATTCGAGTGCGCCGAACCTGCGCAATTCTGAGGCGCTCTGAAGCGCGAGAATGAAGCCCGTGCAGAGTGACATGATTCCCGACATCGGAAGCGCGCTTGCGCCGATGAAGAGCATCTGGTGGACAGTCGCCTTCCAGCGCCTCCTTCTGCCTACGACCGGGAGTATCCGCGGCACTCTGTGCAGCACCCTCAGGAACTGGATGCTCAACGCACCGACGTCTTCCGTCCAACTGATGGTGGATCGCCCCACCCGCTTCAAAATGGTCAACTGAAGACCACCTCCGATCCAACAGCACTGAAGATATCCGCCAGCTCGACAGTTTCCGCCAGCAGTCTCACCTGGCCCCTTTTCGCTCCGATGACGCGTAATCTCACCGAGCGCCTTACAGCGGTTCTGAGTGACTCAAGAAGGGTTGCGATGCCGGAAGTGTCGATGTAAGAGACTCTGGTCAGGTCGATGATTACCAACCCGTCCGACCCTTTCTGGAGCAGACGCAGCATTACCGACCTGAGATGCATGGAGGAGTTGACGGTCACCCTCCCCGACACTACAACCTCGGTCCGTGCCTCGGTTCTGAAAACCTGAACATCTATCTCGTTGTCAGAAGATCTGTGATCTTTCCTTGTCAAAAAGCGCAACAGGCACATGTTTCCGGGAAATTCCGGGTTCTGGAAAAATTCTACCCAGGAGGGGATACGGGCATGGAAATGTTACTACATGGACTTTCCAGTTCCCAGTTGAGAACTCAGAGCTTGAAAAGAGGATGAACGGATAATAGGATGGCCTTCGCCCCCCTTTTTCGTTCCGGCTTCCGATTCCTTGTGAACCGTGAACTCTCAACTGACACAGGAGCTCCCATGAGTACCCTCTACCTCAATTACTTGTTCAACCCGTCCTCTGTGGCCGTAATCGGCGCGTCCGACCGCCCCCAGAGTGTCGGAGCGGTGGTGATGCGCAATCTCCTTGCCGGCGGACTTGCGGGACCGATAATGCCGGTGAATCCGAAGCGCAGGGCTGTGGCTGCAGTGCTGACATATCCTGACGTGAAAGCGTTGCCGGTGACGCCGGAACTGGCGGTCATCTGCACCCCGGCCGCTGCCGTCCCTGGAATCATTGCCGATCTTGGGGAACGTGGCACCAGGGCGGCGATCGTGTTGTCGGCGGGCCTGGATTCGCGGGGAGATGGATCAAGCGCGACATATCAGGACCTGATGCTTTCGGCCGCACGCCAACACCGGGTCAGGATTCTCGGCCCAAACTGCATAGGGTTGATGAATCCTTCAATCGGGCTCAACGCGGGTTTCGCTCACGCGATGGCGGCGCCGGGGAAGGTAGCGTTTGTGACCCAGTCGGGCGCCCTGTCGACAGCCGTCCTGGATTATGCACGCTCAAACGCAATCGGCCTGTCCAGTTTCGTATCGCTCGGCAACAGCGCTGATGTGGATTTCGGGGATGTCATCGATTATCTGGCGGCGGACGATTCCACCGGCGCCATTCTCCTCTACATCGAGACGATAAGGGACGCGGCGAAATTCATGTCGGCGGCACGTGCCGCGGCGATGAACAAGCCTGTCGTCGCGGTCAAGTCGGGACGCGTTCCGGAAGGAGCCCGCGCGGCGTTGTCACATACCGGCGCAATGGCCGGCTCCGACGATGTTGTCGATGCCGCGCTCAGGCGGGCCGGCATTCTTCGCGTGGAAACCATTCCGGAACTGTTTGACACGGTTGGGACTCTCGGGCTGGCAAAGCAGGTCGGGGGCGACCGCCTTGCAATAATTACCAACGGCGGCGGTCCCGGAGTAATGGCGATGGATGCGCTGGTTCTCCGTGGGGGGCGGCCGGCGACGCTGGGCAATGGGACTCTTGCAGAACTGGACAAAGTGCTCCCGCGACACTGGTCGCGCGCAAACCCTGTCGACATCGTCGGTGATGCGCCGCCGCAGCGCTATGTGGACGCTCTGCGCGTCCTTCTGGAGTGTCCGGACTGCGATGCGGTCCTTTTCATCCAGGCGCCGAGCGCGATTGTCGGCAGTTCTGAAATCGCGCGTGCAATGGCTCCGGCGATACAATCGAGTCCACGCACGGTTCTCTCATGTTTTCTCGGTCAGGACGCGGTTGCCGAAGCCCGACGCATCTTTCTCGAAGCCGGCATCCCCACATATGCGGCGCCCGAGGACGCCGTTGACGCCTTCCTGCAGCTCACACGCTATCGTGAAAGCCAGGAAATACGGATCCAGACCCCGGCGTCGCTTCCCGAAGAATTCGTCCCCGAACTGTCATCCGTGCGCAGGCTGGTTGACGCTGCGATCCGCGAGGGGAGATATCATCTTGGCGAGGCGGATGCCAAAACGATTCTGGGAGCTTTCGGCATTCCGGTCGTACGGACGCGGGTGGCAAAGAGTCCGGAAGAGGCCATGGTAATGGCTCGAGAGATAGGATTTCCTGTTGCGCTCAAAATCCTTTCTCCCGATCTTGTTCACAAATCGGATGTCGGAGGAGTGGTTCTCGATCTGGAGAACGGCGAGCAACTGCAGAAAGCAGCCGAGTCCATGATGAAGCGGCTCGAAACGCTTCTGCCGACGGCTCGGCTTACCGGGTTCACCGTGCAGCAGATGGCGCGCCGGCCCGGTGCTCACGAGCTCATCGCCGGCGCGGCGACTGATCCCATATTCGGTCCGGTAATTCTTTTCGGGCAGGGGGGAACGGCCGTCGAGATCATCAGGGACCGCGCAATTGCATTGCCGCCGCTGAACGAAGCGCTGTCCCGCGAATTGATCGGCCGCACCCGTGTGGCAAAACTCCTGGCCGGATACCGCGGCCGGCCCGCTGCTGACATTGATGAAATCGTCAGGGTTCTCTGCAGGATTTCCCAACTCCTGATTGAAGTGCCGGAAATCGCCGAGCTCGACATAAATCCTTTGCTGGCTGACGAGAATGGCGTTCTAGCGCTTGATGCGCGGATGCGTATCCAGGCTGGTGCTGCTTCAGGAGTGGGGCGTTTCGCTATCCGGCCTTATCCACGCGAACTGGAGGAAAGGGTTGCGGTCGGATCTGTCCATATCAATCTCCGCCCGGTAAGACCGGAAGATGCGCCGGAGTATGGCACTTTTCTCTCGAGGTTCAAGGATCAGTCGGGAACCGGCTGTCTGGAGATAAAGGAAAGCCTGCTGCCGGTCACGGCAGCACGTCATACCCAGATCGACTACAACCGGCAGATGGCCTTCGTTGCCACGGATTCTGCGGGAGCTGTTCTCGGGGTGGTGCGTGCCCTGACTGCGTCGGACAACTCGAAGGCAAACATCTCGATGGCGACCTTGCCGGACATGCGCGAGACGGATTTGAGTGCAATCATGCTCAGGAAGATCACTTCCTACTGCCGTGAGCGAGGCACCGCAGAGTTGGCCGGTTTCATTCACAAGGATGACCGCAACCTTGTGCAGCTTGTCCGGGAATCGGGTTGCACGCTGGTCGAGACGGCCGATCCCGAGATGCTCCAAGGGCGGATGGTGTTGCAGGAAACAGGTATGGAGGCTCGTAGGCTATGACCGCGCGTGATTTGTTTTTTGATGCGTTTGATTACACGCTGGACACCTGGCAGCGCGCAATCCTGTTCTGCGACACACTGCGCCGCCGCGGGGACATTGCGCAGGAGCGCGAACGTCTGGGGTACCCACCGGTGCTCAAGTACGACTACGAAGTGATAATGGACGGGAGAACGCTGCCCCGTCCCGTCAATTATGTGTTGCTGAAGATCAGGCCGAAGCATGCAGGTGCAAACAATGCGCGCATGCGTCCATTCATCATTGTGGATCCGAGGGCGGGGCACGGCCCGGGCATCGGCGGCTTCAAGGATGATTCCGAGATAGGGGTCGCGCTGCGTGCAGGTCATCCCGTGTATTTCGTAAGTTTTTTCCCGCGCCCGGAGCCGGGCCAAACCCTCATGGATGTGGGTGCCGCGGAAGCGGCATTTATCGAGGAAGTCGGCAGGCGCCATCCCGAGGCGGACAAACCGTGCGTAATCGCGAACTGCCAGGCGGGGTGGGCTGTGGCGGCACTCTCGTCCGTGCGGCCGGAGATCATGGGACCGATAATCCTAAGCGGTTCGCCGCTGGCGTATTGGAGCGGCGCTTCGGGAAAGAATCCGATGCGCTATTCCGGTGGACTCCTGGGTGGGAAATGGATGGAGTCGCTTGCCTGCGATCTTGGCAACGGACTCTTTGATGGAATTCACCTTGTGCAGAATTTCGAGAATCTCAATCCGTCCAATTCCTATTGGACGAAGTACTACAACCTGTATGCAAAGATCGACAGCGAGACGGAGCGATTTCTCGATTTCGAGACATGGTGGACCGGCTATTTCCTTCTGAATGCAAGTGAGATGGATGCCATCGTCTCGGAGCTTTTCATCGGAAACAAGCTGGCGCGCGGGATGATCAAGACAGATTCCGGTACAGCCATCAATCTGCGCAACATACGCTCGCCCCTCGTGATATTCGCCTCTGAAGGGGACAACATATCGCCGCCCCAGCAGGCACTGAACTGGATTGAGGATGTCTACGGCAGCGAGCGCTCTGTGATAGAAAGCGGCAGAGTGATCGTCTACCTGATACACGAAAGCATCGGCCATTTGGGGGTGTTCGTTTCAGCCGGCGTGGCGAAGAAGGAGTATTCGCAGCTGGTCGAGACTATGGAGATGATCGATGCGCTTCCTCCCGGGCTTTATGAAATGATGATCGAGCCGGGGGCACCCGTGCCGGGTTGGGAGGACCTGCACGCGGGACCGTACAGGGTGCGGTTTGAGGCGCGCACGATGTCTGACATCCATGCGCTTGATGACGGCCGCGAGGAGGAGGGTCATTTCGCCGCCGTTGATTCCGTTTCGAAAATAGGAGATTTCATATACGGGAGCTGGTTCCGCCCCTGGGTCCAGTTCTTTTCCAATGAGTTTACTGCTGAGATCCTCCGAAGTGTGCAGCCGCTGCGCGTCCAGCAGAAGATCTGGTCAGCGCTGAATCCGTTTCTTACGCCCGTTGCATGGTGGGCGCCGATCATCCGCGAACATCGGCGGCCGGCGCCGGAGCAGAACCTGTTTCGGATCCAGGAAGAGGCTGTATCGGAGATGATAAAGGCGGCGCTCGATGGATACCGGGATGTGCGCGACACCTGGATCGAATACGCGTTCCGGCTCGCATACGGGCCCTTCGGGTGGGGTGCGCTGTTCCCCCCGGAATCGCCCGTACAAGCTCCGGCTGCGCCGGAAGAACCGCTCGCGATACCGGATGCAGCGTGGACGTCGGGCGGTCAGCTTGCCGCGATTCTTCGCATGATCGCGGCTGTATCGCTCGACATCGGGGTTTACGACAGCCGTTCTCCCGCAGTCTTCAGAAACCTGCTGTCGCACAGCGCCTTCAGGGATGTGACGATAACCGAAATCAAGGCCATCTTCCGGCAGCAGACGGCGATTCTGCGGTGCGACCCGCAACGCGCTGTAGACGCATTGCGCGACATGCTTCTGGACTTGAAGACGAGGGAGGAGGCCGTCAGGGTCTTTTTAGAAGTGCTGAAGGCGATACCGGAGGCATGTGGCATGCAGGGCCCCCTCGGACACCGGATACGCGAGACACTGCAGTTGAAGAAGGAGGATTTGCAGAAGTCATTCGAAACCGCCCATTGAGCACTGGAGGAGCAGCCATGGAAGTGAAGATCATCGGGATTGTAGGAGCCGGCCAGATGGGGAGTGGAATAGCCCTGGTCGCGGCGCAGCAGGGGGGCTTGGAAGTGATCATGAGCGACCTTGCTGATGAGCATGTCCGGAAAGGTCTCGATAGGATTTCGAAAGGCCTGGACAGGATGATCGCGAAAGAGAGACTGACGGCGGAGCAGAAGAAGGAATGTCTGGGCCGGATAAGGGCGACCACCAAAATAGAAGATATCGGGAAAGCCGATTTCGTCGTTGAGTCTGCTGTTGAAGAAGAGAAAACCAAGATCGGCATTTTCCGCGTGCTCGACGAGATCTGCCGGCCCGAGGTTGTTCTTGCGAGCAATACCTCTTCGATTTCGATCACGCGGCTTGCGGGCGCCACCCGAAGAGCGGGAAGCGTCATAGGAATGCATTTTATGAATCCCGTTCCGGCCATGCGGCTTGTCGAAATCATCCGCGGTCTGGAGACTTCGCAGGCGACGTTTGATCTTACGGAACAGCTCGCCCTTCGGTTGGGCAAGACGCCGGTCGAAAGCAAAGACTCTCCGGCATTCATCGCGAACCGGATCCTGCTCCCCATGATCAACGAAGCGGTCTATGCGCTGTACGAAGGGGTCGGAACCGCGAAAGCAATCGATGATGTGGCGACGCTCGGGCTGAATCATCCGATGGGTCCCCTGGCGCTGGCGGACCTGATCGGCCTCGACACGTGCCTGAGCATCATGGAAGTGTTGTACCGGGGCTTCGGCGATCCGAAGTACCGGCCCTGCCCGCTGCTGAAGAAATATGTGGATGCAGGCTACCTGGGAAGAAAAACGGGCAAGGGCTTTTACGATTACAGCAGATGATCGATTCTATTTCGCGATCATGCTGTAAACCTGCGGATTCACGCAGTTGGGCAACGGCTCGCCCTTCAGGCCGGCTATCAGGTTTGCCGCAGCCATCGTTGCCATGCGCGTCCGAGTCTGGTGGCTGGCGCTGGCGATGTGGGGTGTGATGATGATGTTATCGAGGCTCAGGAGAGGATCGTTACGGTCGATGGGTTCCGGTTCTGTGACGTCGAGGGCGGCGCAGGCTATGCTGCGGGATGAGAGCGCACGGTACAGAGCCGCCGGATCGACGACCGGGCCGCGTGCTGTGTTGATCAGGATTCCGCCCTGCTTCATTTTGCCGAGCCGGACATCGTTCATCAGATGGTAAGTCTTCGGGGAGAGATCCGTGTGCAGGGAGACGAAATCGGATTCGCGCAGCAGATCGTCGAGTCCGGTGAAGGTCGCGCCGTATTCTCTTTCCGCTTCCGGTTTCCGCGTCCTGTCGAAGTAAAGGATGCGCATATCGAATCCGCGGGCCCTTTTGGCCATCCCCTGACCGATCCGACCGAACCCGATGATCCCCAGGGTCGCACCCGAAATATCGGGCCCAAGAAAATCGATCGGACCCCACGTCTTCCACCTGCCGGAGCGTGTGAACCTGTCTCCCTCTACAACACGCCTGGCTGCAGCCATCAGAAGAGCCCATGCAAAATCGGCAGTGGTGTCGGTAAGGACGCCCGGCGTATTTCCGACAGGGATTCCTCTCGCCGTTGCGGCCGCGACATCTATATTGTCGACTCCGACGGCCATCTGGCTGATCACCTTTACCTGCGGGCCGAGCGCGGCGATGAAACCCGCATCGATCCGGTCGGTGAGCAGACACAGCAACCCATCCCTGCCGCGGGTCTTTTCAATCAGGATTTGGTAGGGAGGTGGAAGTGGTTCCTGCCAGACTTCGATGTCGGCGTGCTGCCGCAGCATCTCCAGCCCCTTTTCCGGAATCACACGCGTGACGAAAACTCTTGATTTCATAGGGTCAGTTATACATGAAGGCGCGGGGATGATGCCAGCGCGGTGTGTTTCAGTGAATCGCCACGGCAGCGTAGGTTACCGCCGCACCGGCTTCAAGATCCGACCACTGGCGATACTGTAGCAGCTTCCCCTCGGGCCGGTCGAGGCAGCGCAGCGTCATGTAAATCGGTGGATAACCGCAGATTCTGCGGCTGTCGTTGTCTGCGGCTATCGACTCGAAGACGCCTTCGGCATCCCCTTTCTCAACAATTCTGAGAAACTCGAGGTCCTCGCTTTCAACTCTGCGCAAGGAGGCTTCCGTCGGGCCGAAGCTGTCTCCGAATCGTTGCCCTACGTGCGCAAGATCGGCGCCTGCGATAATGCAGACCCGCCCCGACATTTTCGCCGTCAACTCCCGGACTGCTCCCGCCACAGCCTGAATCTCCGGCTCGTCCGCGGCACGTTTCCCCTGCAAATAGATGTCGTGGAACGAGCCGACGAGGATCGGGACGATTCTGAACGGTGGCCCATTGCGCAGGAAGTATTTCAAGAAAACCGTCTGAAATTCTATGGAATGTTCCCCCCTGTGGGAGAATTCATCGAGGTAGCGGTTCCCGATCCGGGACAGGAGTTCACGGACGAAGTCACGATCGGTTTCAGCCGGTCCGAGCGGGGTATCGTAATCCTTGTCGGAAATGGAAAATCGCAGAGGCATTGCCGTGTGACAGGTGCCGAATATGATGTAGAGCTCTGCAGGATCGCTCGCGGCAAGGGCGCTGTAGGCATGAGCATAGGTAGGTCCGCCGCGCGAGAAGTCAATATGAGGTGATATAAAACCGCGCAGCGGGACGGAGCAGTCCGGCCTCGGCACGGAACCGGGACCCTCCGGGTGTGCGACATAACCGTCGAGCTCGGTTACGAGCGCGTCGGCGGTTGCCGGGTATGCGGATCCCGCATGACGAGCCGGCCTGGATGGCCCATCGCGGTACGCCTTCACTATCCCCTGGAAGAATTCTGTGAACGAGGGGCCTTCCAGATAGTGATGCTCATCCAGCTGGGTTGCGAGACTCTCGAGGCTTTCGATGGGGAGGATTTCTCCGGTCGCGCGGAAAAAATCGGCCTGTATGTCGCGCAGGCTGCGCTCCCCATTCATGCGTGATACCAGGAAGGAAAGGGCGCGGTCCAGAAATATCGGTTGTTCAGCCAGGTTTTCGGGATCGCGAACGCAGATATACTCCTGGCCGTTCATCCTGACCGGGAAGGCCTCGACCGGACGAAGGCGGGGACGCAACTGATGATCGGGTTGAGACATGGCTTCCAGATTACTGTTCGTGTCGCAGTTCGGCTACGATCTCGTTGGCGATCCGTCGCGCTCGGGCAAGTTCCTCAGGGGCAAACGAGATGGCGCCGACCACCGGGTGTCCTCCACCGCCATGGCGTTCGCACAATGCGGCGAGGTTCTGGGTGCGCGGGTACGGACTCCACGGATTCGAGCCGACTGAAATCTTGGCCCGGAAACTTGACAGGCTCACTCCCACGCAGTAGGTGGCTTGAGGGAACAGATAATAGGGAATGAACTTGTTGTAGCCTTCCATGTCGTGACCGCTTATATCGAAAAAAATCGTTCCATCGGAACACTGAGCATTTCGGCGGATGATGTCGATCGAACGAAGGTGACGTTCGTACAACGGACGGAAGACCTCCTGCACCCAGTTCAATTCCATGATTTCGGCAAGCGATCTCTTCTGAAATTCGACGATGAGGCTGTTGATCTTCTCCCGATCCCGTACCCCCTCGATGACCATCATCAGCTTCATCGCGGGTTCCTCGAGCTCCACCGCTTTTCTTGCGCTTTCGAACTGCGCGCCGTCGATGATGTCTGCCCATTTGATCAGTTCTTCCAGTCCCCGTGAATGAAAGTCGAAATGTTTCCTGAGCATATCAACGATGAAGTTCGTGCATGAACGGTAGGTGGGGTCGTGGAACTTTCTTCCACTTCTGTCGGCTTTGAAATGGGTTTCGTCTTCACGGCTGAGGAAGGCGCTCTGGTGATGATCGAACCACCAGGTCAGGCGGGGATCGCTGGAGTATTTGAAATCGACTATCGCATTTTCGTCGCCGTCGAACTGCACATCAAGAAAAAGCTGGCCGGCGCGATGTGCAAGACCTTCGTATTCGAACTTGCAGTCCTTCCTGATTCTCTTCAGATAGAAATCACTGAAAACAGCGGCGGAAGCCAATCCGTCGAAACAGTTGTTGTGAAAGTAGATCTTCATTATCCCCATAAACTTCCGGATAGTGCATGTCTCATCTGCGACAGGGCAGCCAGCCCGAGGGTCTGCACACGAATCACCTCGAGTTACGCTGCAGTCCCTAAGCGACCGGGGAGCCAAAAGAACGGTACACACTACCACAATAAGATTCATATTTCAAACTGGGGAAGAAGTAGGCTTCAACGTGAATCCGGATTCCCGGTAGACTGGAAATCATTCGGATGGTATATTAACTGTTTTACTTTCGGGCTGTTGTTGAAGTGCGCCCGAGCTAAGAGGCCGAAATGAAAGAAGGAATCCATCCCAAGTACCACAACGTTGTCGTGACGTGTGCCTGTGGAAATAAGTTTGAGACTCGTTCGACGAAACCGGAGATCAGGCTTGAACTCTGTTCCGCCTGCCATCCTTTCTTTACCGGTAAGCAGAAACTGGTCGATACAGCAGGAAGAATTGAGCGTTTCCAGAAGCGCTATGGTTTAGGCAAAGACAATCCAGCCAAGTCCTGAGATATTGATGGCCGATACCAAATCGCAAGCATCGCCTGAAGACATCCTCGTAGGAGGACAGGCGGTTATTGAAGGCGTTATGATGCGCACGCCTCATGCACACTCGGTGGCGGTGAGGCGTGCCGACGGCTCGATCGAAGTGAAGACGGGGCCGGTAAGGCGCCTGTCGGAAAGCTGGAAGCCTCTCTCGTGGGTGATCGTCCGTGGCTTCGCGGTGCTGATCCAGTCGATGTATCTAGGGATACGTGCACTGAACTTCTCCGTCAATGTCTCTATGGTGGACGCTGACGATAAAGGGAAAAGCCCGAAAGAAGGTTCCGCGCTTCCGGTTGTACTGTCGATGGCTGTCGGTGTCGCTGCTGCAGTTTTTCTGTTCATTCTGCTCCCACTCTGGATCACGAGCTGGCTGCGTGACTACATTCCCGCCGTGCATAATTGGGTGGTCTTCAATCTTGTCGACGGCATCATTCGCGTAGTTTTCTTCATCGCCTATATAGTCTCGATCAGCTTTATGAAAGACATTCGCCGCGTATTTGAGTATCACGGCGCCGAGCACAAGGTCGTACACACATGGGAGGCAGGTGAAGAGCTTACCCCGGAAAATGCTCGTCTCAAGAGCACCCTGCATCCACGCTGCGGAACCAGTTTCATGCTGTTCGTTATGGTCGTCAGCATCATCGTCTTTTCCCTGTTCAAGTTCGATTCATTCTGGGCCATTTTTCTTTCGCGGCTGTTGCTGGTGCCCCTGATCTCGGGCCTATCGTATGAGCTCATACGATTTTCGGCTTCCCGGTACCGCAGCGGGTTCTTCCGCATGATGGTTTCTCCCGGTCTCGCGCTGCAGCGCATCACCACGAAAGAGCCCTCGGACGACCAGCTGGAAGTTGCGATCCGAGCGCTGAAAGAAGCTCTCGAACTCGACGGCATCAAGGCCCGGGAAGCTCAGAGCGCAGCTTAGCGGGCGCGCCCGCCACCTGACCTTTTCATCCTCAAGAAACGGATATCCCATGATTGAAAAGCTGAATTCACTGGAAAAGAAATTTGAGGAACTGAACGTTCTCCTGGCTGATCCCGAAGTCATCGCGGATCAGTCTGTCTATCAGAAACATGCCAAGGCCTACCGGGACCTGCGTGATGTGGTGGACAAGTTCCGGGAATACAAAGGGATTCTGAAGGGGATTGAAGACGCGAAGGCGCTGAGCGCCTCTGAGACCGACCCGGAAATGCGGAAACTGGTCGAGGACGAACTCATGATCCTCCAGGAACAGGAGAATGCCTGCAGGAGGGATCTGCAGGTGCTCTTGATGCCGAAGGATCCGAATGACGAGAAGAACGTGCTTCTGGAAATCCGGGCCGGAACGGGAGGCAATGAAGCTACCCTGTTTGCCTCCGAGCTTTTCCGGGCATATTCGAGATTTGCGGAACGGGTCGGCTGGCGCGTCGAAGTGATGGAGGAGCATGAATCCGAGGTCGGTGGCTTCAAGGAGATCATTGCCATTCTTGAAGGGGAGAACGCATACAGCAAGCTCAAGTATGAATCGGGGGTTCACCGAGTCCAGCGGGTGCCTGCCACGGAGGCAAACGGGCGCATCCACACATCAGCGGTCACGGTAGCGGTGCTGCCTGAAGCTGACGAAGTCGAAGTCTCGATAGATCCGAAGGATATCAGGATTGATACGTTCTGCTCATCCGGTCCGGGCGGGCAGTCGGTCAATACCACGTACTCAGCTGTCCGCATTACCCACATCCCAACGGGGCTCGTGGTTTCGTGTCAGGACGAAAAGTCCCAGATCAAGAACCGGGCCAAGGCGATGCGCGTACTGCGCTCGAGACTGTACGACATAGCACTACAGGAGCAGCAGAAATCGATCGCAGAAAACCGCCGCAGCCAGGTCGGATCCGGCGACCGAAGCGAGAAGATCAGGACCTACAACTTCCCCCAGAACAGGGTAACGGACCATCGTATCGGACTGACCGTCCATAACCTGCCCGATTTCATGGACGGGAACCTCGGCCCGGTGCTTGATGCCCTCTTTACTCACTATCAGGCCGAAAGACTGAAAGAGGCTGTGTAAGCGGAATACCGGGGATGCCAACTGTCGGCGATGCGCGAATGTGGGCTGCGGAGGAGTTGAGGCGGGTAGAGGTAGAGTCGCCGATTCTGACCGCTGATCTGCTGCTGGCATTCCTGCTCGACTATGACAGGGTGCGGGTTCTCACCAGCATAAAAGACATCCTGCCGGATGAAATCTGGTCGAAATTTCAGGCTCTGGTACATCGGCGTGCGTCCGGCGAGCCTCTCCAGTATCTGACCGGCACGCGCGAATTCTACGGACTCGATTTCCGGGTCACTCCCGAGGTCCTCATTCCCCGTCCCGAAACGGAGCTTCTGGCCGAAAAGGCCATCGATCTGATGAAGGCATGGCCGCCGCCGGGGCCGATATTTGTCGATGTGGGCACAGGGTCGGGTTGCATTGCCGTCACGGTTGCCCGCCATGTCCCTGCCGCCGTCGGCTGGGTCCTCGACATTTCGCCTCGAGCGCTTGAAATCGCAGGAGCGAACGCGCGGCGGCACGGAGTCGAAGGCCGTGTCCACATGGTGCAGGCGGATCTTCTCAGCTGTTTCCTGCCGGTGCCGTGCTTCGACCTTATTTTGTGCAATCCGCCTTATATTGCCCTCGACGATTGTGATAGTCTCCCTTCGGTCGTGAGAGATTTCGAGCCGCACCAGGCTTTGTTCGGCGGCAGATCCGGGTTGGAGATTTACGAACGACTGATTCCGGAGGCCGCACCCCGGCTGGTTTCCGGGGGATATATCCTGCTCGAACTGGGATCCGGACAGGTATCGGAAGTGTCCCGGCTCGTCGAAATCTCTGGAATTCAGGTTGAAACAGTAATGGACGACCTGCAGGGAATTCCACGATGCCTTGTGGGTCGTAAGAGCGCCGGAGTGCAGAATGGACAAAATTCGCATCACAGGGGGCGTTCCACTTTCAGGCCGGATTGAAATCAGCGGCGCAAAGAATGCGGCTCTCCCCGCCATGGCGGCCTCACTTCTTACCGCCGACACTGTGCGGCTGGAAAACGTCCCGTATGTTCGTGACATTTTGACAACACGCACGCTGCTTCAGGAGATGGGGGCGGAGGCCGAAGTGCTGCCGGACGGCACGGCCACCCTGAATAGCGCGCAATTGCGTTCATACCAGGCTCCCTATGAACTGGTGAAAACGATGCGTGCCGCCATTCTGGTGTTGGGGCCGCTCCTTGCGAGATCAAGAAAGGCGAGGGTTTCGCTTCCCGGGGGATGTGCCATCGGCGCGCGGCCGGTAAATCTGCACATCATGGGTCTGGAACGTATGGGGGCGAGTTGCCGGATCAAGCACGGATATATCGAAGCCGACACCGAGGGGCTCCGCGGCGCCTACATCCTGCTGGATACCGTGACCGTTACCGGAACCGAAAACCTGATGATGGCCGCAACTCTGGCTGAAGGGGAGACTGTCATTGACAATGCGGCGTGCGAACCCGAAATCAGCGATCTCGCTTTCATGCTGCGCAGGATGGGGGCGCAGATAGAAGGGGAGGGAACCAGGACTATAAGGATCCGCGGAGTGAAGGAACTGCATGGGTGCACGCACTCGATTATCCCCGACCGGATCGAAGCGGGAACTTTCGCTGTCGCGGCGGCAATCACCCGAGGAGATGTGGAGGTCGTCAACTGCAGGCCGAGCCATCTGGCCGCAGTGCTGGATCAGCTAAGCCAGACCGGTGCCGATATAAGCATAGGAGCGACCGGCTTTCGCATTCGTGGAAGAGACCAGATCATCTCCAGGAGCATCACGACAAATCCTTATCCGGCGTTTCCGACCGACATGCAGGCGCAATACATGGCCTTAATGACGCAGGGGAACGGAAGTGCGGTGATCACCGAGAATATCTTCGAGAACCGGTTTATGCATGCGCTGGAGATGATCAGGATGGGTGCCGAGATTACAATCGACGGGCGCCAGGCTGTCGTGAAAGGGGGCAAACCGCTGAGCGGTGCCAAAGTCCTGGCGTCGGATCTCAGGGCCAGCGCCTCTCTCATCCTGGCCGGACTGGTGGCGAATGGCGACACCTGGGTGGACCGGGTGTATCATCTGGATCGCGGGTATGCGCGCATCGAGGAGAAACTTGCCCGCCTGGGGGCAAGGATTGAACGGTTTGCCGACTGAGTCGCAGGATCGAATCGAATGCTTCCCTTTGCCATAAAGAAGCTGTTTTTTTATGCTTATAAGAGAGGGATGATGAAGATTTTCGGATGCATCTTCTGCCAGGTTGCTGCTCACGAGAAACCTGCGACGATTGTCTATGAAGACGAGCACTGCGTCGTTCTCAGGGACATCAGACCGCAGGCTCCTGTCCATCTGCTCGTCATTCCGCGCAAACACGTTACGTCACTCAACGACGATCTCGAGGAGGACAAGCTTCTGCTCGGTCATCTGCTGACGGTCGTCGCCCGGATGGCGAAAGAGCAGGGGATTGACGGTACGGGATTCCGGACCGTTATCAATACCAACGCGGAGGCGGGCCAGACCGTCTTTCACCTGCACATCCACCTTCTTGGTGGAAGGATTCTTGGCTGGCCTCCCGGTTAAGAGCTTCGTCTCGAGGCCGCTTCACGAATGCGAGGACACAATGCCGAATGGAGAAAAGCCTGTCCAGATCGTTGCAGACCACAGCCTGAGTTCGTCCAGGATTTACGCCAATTACGTTCAAGTCAGCGTTTCGCCGATCGACTGTACCCTGACGTTCTGCGACGTCATCGGTCCCCAGAGCGAAGAGGAAGCATTGAGAATGCAGAAGACCGGGACGCTTCCTGCGCCCGTCAAGGCCGTCATCGCCATCCCGAATCAGATAATCGACGGCCTGATACAGGCGCTGCAGGCACAGCGTGACAAACAGATGGGAGGAGGTAAACCTTCCACCGGCACGACCGTTCAGTAGGCCCGATTCAGGGGAGCATCTCATGGCGCAAGCCTTCACAGGTACCTCCGGTTTCGATTACGTCGAATGGAAGCCGGGGTTTTATCCGGGTGATCTTCCAAGGAAGCGGTTCCTCAGTTACTATGCGAACCGATTCAGGGCGGTCGAACTGAACAACACCTTTTACCGTATCCCGAATTCCGCCAGGATAGCCGCATGGAGTGCGGCTACTCCCGACGGCTTTCGTTTCTCCCTCAAGGCTCCCCGCAGGATCACCCATTTCGAGCGCCTAAAGACGCCGTCGTCGGCGTTGGATCAGTTCATCAAGGTTGCTGCGGAACTTGGGCCGCGTCTCGGAGCGCTGCTTTTCCAGCTTCCGCCATATCTGAAATGCGATGGAGAGCGCCTGTCCCTGTTGCTTGCTTCGGTGCCGCTCGGACTCCCGATCGCGTTTGAGTTTCGCCACGAATCATGGTTTCGGGGCGACGTATACAGGACGCTTGAACGCGCAGGCGCCGCCCTGTGCATTCATGACGCGGACGAGGGGACCACGCCTGAGGTCATCACTTCGCATTTCGCGTATGTACGACTCCGCAGATCGGGTTACACCGCTGAATTGCGCAGGGAGTGGCTTGAGAAGATTCGTAGCTGGACTGGCGGGGGGACGGATGTATATGTCTTCATCAAACATGAAGACAATCCGGATGCTCCCCTGATTGCCACCGCATTCGATGAAGAACTGGCGGTGTGATCTGCGATGTCACTGCATCATGGCCCGGAGTTCATCCCACTTCTGCTTGAAGCGCTCCATCTCCTGGGAATTCTCGAATTCGAAGGTCTGAAATTTGCTATTGTCCGACATGTAGTAGAAATGAACCGATGTTCCTGACGTCCTGACTTTGAGCTGTTTGGTCGGTATCCTGAAACCGTGTGATCCCTCGCGGGGAGTGTAGGCCAGGTCGTAGAAGTCCAGCGAAAGCACTCCCGTGCAGCTGCCGCGAAACAAGCCATGGTCGTGCTTGAGTGTGAAGCGGTGCACTTCCTCCATCGCTTTTCTCGTTGCCAGCAGTCCGCGGTCAGGTTCAGACATGGCGCGAATCGACTGTGTCATCAGGTCGTAGACCAGTTCGAGACGCTGGCCATCTGAACACTCCAGCATTTTCGATGCTATTATCCCACCGCTGTTTCGAATGGCCAGAGTGTGGGTGCCGATAGGAATCCTTTCATTCTGTACTTCCCCGTCTTTTCCCAGCGGCCGTCCGTTCAGCAGGAGAGTTGCTTTCGGGCCAAGCCGATGGACCGTCAGGACGGCCCGAGCGGCTGCGCGCCTTGTTTCCGCCTGTCTGCGCAACTCCGCCAGCCCCGGATCTGTCGGATTCAGCGATTCCGCATCCCTGATGGCGCTGATCGCCTCAGAGTACTTCCCCTGTTCAAACGCTGAAGCATAGGCTTTAAGGTTGTCCTGGATTGCATGAAGCCGCGCGCTGTATTCCTGTGCCCTGATGCTGCCTGGATTTTCAGCTGCCCAGGAACTCAGCAATCCGGCCGCTTCATTGTACTTTCCAACCGAAAACAGCTCGGCGATGTGCCGGTTCCACTGCTCCTCCTTCTGACGCAGGACCGTTCTCTGCTTCTCCTCCTCCGCCCGCCTCGCCTCCTGGAGCTTCAGCTCGTTCCTGTCCTGCAATCGCCTGCGCAGCGAATTGACTCCGGCGGTTCCAGGATAGGTGCGCTCAAGCCTGTCGAGTTCCTTCTTCGCCTCCTGAAGCCTGTTTGAATCGATCAGTCCGGAGACGCGTCTGACTTCTTTCTGAAGAGGGTGGTCCGATGTGCCGCTTTTTGAGTTCGGCCGCGCCTTGAGTTCTTCGAGAGCCTGGATGGCGGGCTGGTATCCCGGATTGCCGGCGAGGATCCTGTGGATCAAGGTCTTGCTCTCTTCGAGGTGATTCTCATCGGCTAGGATGAACGCTTCTTTGAGCAGGACCTCAGACTGCTGGTCGATCGCTCCCTGCTTCCCCGGACTCCCGGATGCTGAAATCCCCGAGGCCTGCTGTTGCGAGTCCGAAGAGAAGGCGTTCAGAATTGTGTCTGAAATCGGGCTGCAAAGCTTTCGGACGGATGCCGCAGCGTCTGTCTCCAGCAGAATGTACACTGCGGCTGCGATTGCAAGGACCGAGAGCAGAATGGCGGCATAGCGATAGGCGGGCCGCGGGATCTTGCGATAGTAAAAACCCTTCGGTCTTCCTACGACCGGCGAGGGCTGCCCCTGAACCGTCGGCGGTTCAACAGTGAGAGGCAATGGAGGCTCAGACAATTCAACCTCTTCAACCTCTGCGACCGCCGGTTCAGCGGGCATCGGTGCCGGGATTATCGCGTTCTCCTGGACGGGAGCCTTTTCCTCGGCCGCCGGCTGCGTCAGGATGACCGGGTCGGGCCTTTCAGCGGCGATCACTTCCGTCGGAATCTGCGGGCAGATTGGATCCAGCGGCAGCGGTGTGGCAGAGGCCGCCTGGATTTCCGGATAGTGTTCCAGCAGGCGCGTCATCAGCCTGTCGAGAGTTACATAATCCGGCTCGTTTCCCGGTTGCAGCAGCGCTTCGGCTTCCTGAAGGAGCGCTGCCGTGCTCTCAGACGCGTCCGGTTGTGTGGCGGCCTTCCTGAGCGCCGAGATGGATGCGTACAGTTCCGACAACATCAGCCTGGTATCCTCGGCGAGGCTCTTCAGGAGAGCCCGGCAGTCATTCGAAAATTCGTCCACATTAGCATAGCGCTCTTCGGGATTCCTGGTCAGGCATTTCCGGAGGATAGTCCAGATCCCCGGGGGGACGTCGGGGAATTCCTCAAACGTGTTCACCGGAGCGTCAAGCAGGATATTGTCGAGAGCTTTATTGCCGTCCGGGTCATGGAATGGATGGACGCCGGTGACCAGTTCGTAGAAGATCGTCCCCATCGCGAACACATCAGCTCGTTCGTCGCACTTCTTCTGCTGGATCTGTTCGGGGCTCAGGTAGATCGGCACCCCCCAGCGGACTACCGGATGCGGAAGATGGTTCTTCAGAGTGTTGATGATCGCGAAATCCCTGATTTTGACGCTGCCGCCCGGTGTCAGATGGATCTTTCCGGGGTCCAGGTCCAGGTGCAGGATGCGGTGCTTGTGAGCATAACCCAGTCCTTCCGCAACCTGGATCATGATCGAGAGTTTTGCCTCGACGGTGACGCCCGACTTCTGTGCGATCAGGTTCGCCAGTGTCCCGCTGCCCAGCGATTCCATCACCATGTAGGGAGAGGTTCCTTCTTTCCCCACTTCGAAAACCGCAGCGATATTGGGATGCTGCAGGGCGGCTATCGCCTGGCATTCGCGGTTGAAGACTTCTTCAATGTTTGCGTCCCACTTTATCCCTTCGCAGAGGATCCTGACGACAACCGCCCGCCCGAGATCCTGGTCAAAGCCGCGGTAAACGCGCCCAAGGGTGCCTTCGCCCAATTCCTCGATGAGCGCATATTTCCCGATATTCCGAGACTTCTCATTCGGGGAGGATTCCCCCATGGCAGTCTGCTCCTTTTCATTCTAGAGGTTGTGTTTAAGTTTCGGCTGGGGATGTTTGCCGAAAAGTGATGCAGATCACCCGGAAGGGAGATTTCCGGTTCGGTAGATCGACGTCCCTGACGGGACTTTAGACCACCTGAATCAGGCATATTTTTTCTGCAATTGTGCAATCAGCAGTATCAGCTCCGTGGCGTTTCGACTGAACCGTACGCCGAATCTTCCGACGATGCCGTGGTCGGACAATGCTTGAGTTCCGCGGACGACAGTCGCCTCGAGCTGCAAAGGTGCCTTCAACTCCCGCGATTTCACGACAAGCACAATGGTGCTCCCTATGGGTGGCACTAACGGCGAGGACAGGAATGCCCCTTTCAGCGAAATGTTGACGATTGTAGCGTCGTGCGATTTGCCATCGTATACGACCTGGCACTTCAGATGCGCGGGCACACGTGAAACATTCCTCTTATCCTGACTGACCCTCGTCGATATAATCGCCACGTTCGTCCCCGCAAATACCTGTTCACTATTCTTTTCTGATCGGCCGGATCCTGCGAAGATTTAACGAAGGATTCTCCTTAAAATAAGAATTTGGAAATGTTTACGCCGAAGGGGCCGATAAGGCTATCAACAGCATTGTTTGAAGACATTCTGAATCAGAACTGCGAAATGACAGGAGGAGTGGTAATGGCTGCAATCACCATCATGGATGATGCCAACATCAGCATGTGGTACTATCCCGAAAGCAAGATCCTGCATCACCAGATTCACCGCTTTTTTTACGGCAAGCCTTTTCGGGATGCGCTCAACAAAGGAGTTGAAGTATTCCAGAAGTATGGCGCACGGAAGTGGCTTTCGGACGACAGGGCCGAGACTGCCCTGACTCCGGAAGACCTGAAGTGGGGCGACGAGGACTGGTTTCCGCGTGTCGCCAGATGCGGATGGAAGTACTGGGCAATAGTGATGCCCGAGAAGATCGTCGGGCAACTGACGCTGAGGAAACTGGCTGACAAGTACTCCGCACAAGGGGTCACCACCCGCATCTTCTCATCCGTAGACGAAGCGAAGAACTGGCTTGAAGGATGCCCGTAGTACAGGTGTCCCCCGGCGCGGTGCAGATCAGCGGATCACCTCTCTGATCAGATCGTCTTTCGGTGCGGCAAATGGAAGCCATGTGTCCTCATCGAGGACGTAATAGCCGAAAATCACCCCAGTGTTGCTGATTTTACCCGCGACGGTGCGAACTGCGTCTTCATACTGGAGACGATAGAACGTGCCGTCGGGGGCCCTGTAAAAGCCTTGCCCCCTGAAAAGCGGATCCGCGTCGCCGGGCACCGCAGTGCATTCAAAGTTGCCTACGATTTCGTCTCTATCGTTGATTCCATTCGGCTGCGTGTGCAGATGTGAGCGGGAAGCGGGGCAGGGGTTTGACGGATACTGTATGTCCATAGCCCACTGTCCATGGGAATCCATCATGAACCCCAGTGTTGCTGCTGAGCCCTCTTTCTCGTAAACACCTACGGCTTTTCCGCTGTCGCTGATATCGGTGAATTCGCCCTGTCCCGAAGGAGAGGGAGTCATAAAGAGCCAGAACCGGCCGTCCGGTTCGCGCACGAAAGGAAACCTTGCCTCGGCTTCGGCGGTCACGAGTCCGACGACCCGGCCGTGGGCGTTCATTCCCGTCGGACTGAGCGTTGATATCTTCCGGCCGTCAATCGTCCCGTTCTCCGGGAAAATGCTTTCAAAAGGAGAAGTACTATCTTCGGTTTTGAATACGACTATCGTTCCGTGCTCGTTGACTGCGGCGAGGGCAGGACTGGATGAGCAATAGGAAACCGGGAGCATGATGAACCCTGAAAGGACGATGACCGCTGCAACACACCTGGTTGACATGGACATGCACACAACCTCCTTCGAATGAACATGTACGGGCAAATTGCCTGCCAATGATTACGGAGGCGGTGCTGAATCCGCTTAAATAACTCTATTCGAATGGTTTGCGTCTTTCAGAGTGACCCGTTGCGAGACAGGGATTCTGTAAAGCCGATCGACAGGCCATGTAAGAGATCCCGACAGACAGGACGGAGTTCATTCCGCTCGTCTCAGTATTTCCAAAAGGAAATTCCAGAATCGCTCGACAGTGTCGATGTATATCCGTTCATCAGGTGAGTGAACGCCTTCAAGAGTCGGGCCGAACGATATCATGTCCATTCCATGAAACTTCTCTCCGATGATGCCGCATTCGAGTCCCGCATGGATGGCCTTCACTTCCGGTTCTTTTCCATACAATGACGTGTATGCGTCCTTAGCTGTCTTCAGAATGGGAGAGTCCATGTTCGGCTTCCAGCCCGGATAAGCGTCCGTATAGCTTACCGTCGCGCCGCCGAGTTCGAGCACCGAGGAGACCGTCCGGGTTATCTCGTCCAGTTCTGAAGCAACGGAACTGCGTTGGCTGGTTGCGACTCTGACGGAATCCTGCGCGGTCTCGATTACGGCGAGGTTTGTGGAAGTCTCGACGAGCCCTGCGATATCAGAGCTCATTTTGATCACGCCGTGCGGAAGCGCCGAAATGGTCTTCGTGATCCGTCTCTGGTCTGCTCTTCGGACCGGGCTGAACTGGTTCCCGGTATTGAGAACGGCGATACTGATCAAGAGATCGGGTTCGACGGAACCGAATTCCTTTCTCACGGTCTCGTTGATAACGTTCACTATCTTTTCGGCCCGTGTTACCGATTTCGGCTTGACAAGGAGGACGGCTTCGCACTCGCGGGGGATTGCGTTGTGCTTGTTGCCGCCGGCGATGGATGCGAGCCGAGCGTTTATTTCTTCCAGCGCCATTATCGTCCGGTTCATGATCTTGATGGCGTTGCCTCTTCCTTTGTCGATGTCGAGACCGGAATGCCCTCCCTTGAGTCCCGATACCTTCAGCTGGATGGGCGTCAACGAGGACGACGGTTCATCAAAACGGAGTTTCCAGGTTCCCAGCGTGTCTTTCCCGCCTGAGCAGCCGACGTAAATCGCGCCTTCCTCTTCCGAATCCAGGTTAAGGAGCGTTCTGCTGATCAGAAAATCCGGGCTCAGGTTGGCGGCTCCCGTCAACCCGGTCTCTTCATCAACCGTGAACAGCAGTTCGAGCGGGCCGTGTTCGAGCGTGCGGTCTTCCATGACAGCCAGGCTTGCCGCGACCGCGATCCCGTTGTCCGCGCCGAGGGTGGTACCGTTTGCCATCAGCAGATTTCCTTTTCTGACGAGTTCTATCGGATCTCTGGTGAAATCGTGTGCCTTATCGCTGTTCTTTTCGCAGACCATGTCAAGATGTCCCTGAATGGCGACAGAACTGACATGGGAGCGCCCTTGAGAAGCCGGTTTCCGAACGACTACGTTTCCTGATTCGTCTGACTTCGCTTCCAGCCCCAGTCTCTCGGCGCAATCGAGCACATACCTGCTTGCGGCGGCTTCGTTCTTGGATCCACGAGGTATTCGGGAGATCTCGGCGAAATATTTCCAGACCAGTTCCGGTTTCAATCCTTCTATCGCGGCTGACATGAGCAATTCCCCTTTCATAGTCGTAACGAGCCAGAATGTATGGGTCAGTTATATCATGTCAACAGCCTCGTTTGGAGTGGGTCGGTCATTGACAACAGCTGCGGCAGTGAATTAGCCTTGAACCATCAGGTGTAGAACTTCTCACTTCGTCCTGTCTGGAGACGACATATGGCATCCATTACAAAGCAGCCGACACGTTCATTGCAAACGGTTCTTGACCCGCGAGGCCAGCCAACTGCCGAAATTCAGCCTCTGTCACTTGCTCCACGGCTGGATTCGCTGGACGGGAAGACGGTCTATCTTGTCGATATCGGGTTCGGAGGAGGCTGGGAATTCCTTCAGGAGGCGGCTGCATGGTTGCAGAGGAATATAGCGTCCGTCAGGACTGAGCTGCGTCACAAGAAAGGAAACATGTTCCTTGACGATCCGGAGCTTTTTGCTGAGATTGCAGAGAGGGGAGATGCCGTCATCTTCGGCGTCGGCGGCTGAGACGGCTGCACGGCGAGTGTCGCCGAGCACTGCAGAGGCATTGAGACCAAATACGGAATTCCTACTGCTCCGATGGCCAGCGCGAGGTTCGCGGATTTCGCGGCGACAGACTCGCAGAACCATGGGATGAACCTTCGGTTCAGCTTCCCGCCTTATCCTCTGGTTGGCAGGCCCAGAGAAGTCCTTCGTCAATACGCCGAAGGGAGAGATCCTGTCACCGGCAGGCCGCTCATGCCGCAGGTGGTCGATGCATTGACGCGACCGCTCACTGAAGAAGAGAAAAACCCGAAGCCGGGGAGAGGCGCGCCCCGCCCGAGACTTCTGAATCCTGATACGGAAGAAAACCTGCAGCGGCTCTTTCTTGAGAACGACTGGACTGACGGGCTGCCTATTGTGATGCCGACGGAAGAACGTGTTGCGCATATGCTCACCAGCACCGCAGCGGATCCCAATGAAGTCGTCGGCCGCATGACGATTACGACGCTCCAGGAGAAGCTCGAGTATACGGTTGAAAAAGTCGCGGTCAATGCGGTAATGGCAGGTGCGGGCCCCGAACATCTGCCGGTGATCCTGGCGCTGGCTGCAAGCCAGGAAGGTTCGATGCCAAGTTCGACAACCTCTTTTGGGCGGATGGCGTTTGTGAACGGCCCGATTCGCGAAGAGATCGGAATGAACTGCGGCCTTGGCGCCCTGAGTCCCTTCAATCATGCGAATGCCGTGATTGGGAGGGCCTGGACGCTCATGACGATCAATCTCGGAGATTCGCGTCTGGGCGAGACATTCATGGGATCCACGGGCAATCCGCTGAATTACAACAATATGTTTTTCGCCGAGAACGAAGAGCGAAGCGTGTGGGAGCCGTTTCATGTCCGGAGGGGGTTCAAAAAGGAAGAGAGCGCCGTAACGATCTTCCGCGGCTGGAGCGCTATCAACAGCATGGGCGCCGCCGGCTGCTGCCGCCCTGCGCAGGAGGAAATGCTCCTGATCCTGCAGGCGTTTCCCGCCGTCTCCGGATCGATCACTTTCGTGATGGATCCACTCGTCGCAAAGCATCTCAAAGAGCAGGGCTTCCAGACGCCGCGCCAGCTCTCGGAATGGATTTCTGCCAACTTCAAGATGCCGGCAGGGCAATTCTTCGGCTCGGATCTTGGCTATTCATTTGGGAATCCGCTTGCGCGCGATGGTGTCGAGCCGTTTTCAACATGGTGGAAACTTCCTCCCGAGACCATGATCACTCCCTACTTCCGGCCTGAGTTGATCGATTCGGTAGTGGTGGGAGGAGAGACTCAGGCGCTCTGGTTCACCACTGACATGGTCTGGAGTCAGACGATTTCGATTGACAGGTGGCGCCCGAAAACCGGCGTGTACCAGAAGGATGAAAGAGAGATTCGCCGGCGCGAGGCGCGCCGCAAGAGGCATGCCGCGGCATTGAAGGCCAGCGGCTACGAGTATTGATCAGCCATTGGATATGTCACCATCGCTTGAGTTTGCCAGAGTCGATTCGACTACGCGGCGCGACAGGGCATGGTAGCGGGGCTTCGCGGTGGCGTAGATCTCCCTTGCCAGTTCCCGAGTCCTGGGATGCCGTGCGAGTGCCGAGTAGAGCGGGCGAAGGTATTTCATGCGGCCGACTTCGAGAAGCACTTCTCTGATCCGTTCAAATACCGGCTCGTAGTCTGATCCTGCCGCGATCGTGAGCCACTCGACCAGAATCTCGTAGTTACGTTTTGCCGTCAGGTCGAATGTCGCCTCCAGCCAGCCGAGAGCATCCCGGTCGAGCTCCCTTGGAAGGTGCTGCAGGAAGATCAGCAGCTCGCCAGGAATCCAGGAACTCGTCTGTTCCTTTTCGGGACGTCGTTTGGTCGCAAACTCGTCCGCAGCGGCCGTGAGCTGGTCCAGCCTCTCAGACTTGAATACAGGCGCATTGGCCGGCATGCCCGTTTCGAGCAGCCAGTCTTGTGCCTGCACCGCTTCCAGGATCCCGGGAAGTTCGCTATTCGCAAAAGCGCAGAACTCTTCCGTAGTGATAGAGGTGAAGCGGAAGGTCTTGATGTATTTCTGCATGAACCGGTCAAAGCTCTCGCGCCCTGCGGTCTCCTCGAGCAGGCGTACGAACCGTGCCCCCTTTTCGTAAGGGATTGAGGAGAAGGCGTCGTCAGGATCGATTCCCTCCAGCTCTGTGCGCAGCTTCGTCAGCGGAGATTCCTTGCCGAAGCGTGCAATCGATTCGTCGAGCGCCTTCTGCCCGATTGCCCATCGCAGCGCCGATCCTCTCCCGCCGTGCAGTGCGTCGAGAATTCGCCGTTCTGCCCAGGTCGTGAAACCTTCGTTGAGCCAGAAGTGCTCCATGCTGGCGTTTGTGACGAGATTGCCGGTCCAGGAATGTGCGAGCTCGTGCGCGATGACATCGACCAGCGAGCGGTCTCCGGCGATGACCGTAGGGGTGAGAAAGGTCATCCGTGGATTCTCCATCCCGCCGAATGGGAAAGCCGGCGGGAGGACCAGCATGTCATAACGTTCCCAGTCGTAGGGGCCAAAGAGCTGTTCGGCCGTCTCGATCATGCTATCGACCTCGGCAAATTCGTATGCTGCCCTGTCGATCAATTCCGGTTCCGACCACACTCTTGCCCGGGGAGACAGATCGCGCGATTGCAGGTCCCCAACCGCAATCGCAACCAAATAGGGAGGGATAGGCTGCGGCATCTCGAAAAAATGGAGGCGAGTGCTGTGCCTCCGGCCCGGATTGAGTCCTGCGGGTCCGGCCGACATCACAGCAGTGAGCTGTTCCGGCACCTCTACAGCAGCCTTATAGGAGATGCGAACCCGCGGGGTGTCCTGGCAGGGCATAACGGTGCGGGCGTGAATGGCCTGGCATTGCGAGTACATGAAAGGGTGTCGCTTTCCCAGAGTCATCTGCGGCTCCAGCCACTGAAGTGCGATCGCTTCAGGCGAAGTCGTGTAGCTGATAACCACGGATTTCGTGCCGTCGGGCAGATTCAGCCGCAGTCTGCTTCCGAGAACAGGTTCCTCCGGGGCCAGCTCATAGGGGATTTCGCTGCCTTCCTGCGCATGGATCGAATGAATCGAGAGACCTTTGGTGTCGAGATCCATGGGACCGGAGGAAGGATGCTCGAGTTCCAGCGTCGCGGCGCCATCGAGCAGGCGCCGCTCGAAATCGACGAACCAGTCCAGATGGATGTGACTCGTGCGAGGCTGTGTTATATCGAAATAGGAATGCGGATCAGGTCTGTTCATGGCTCGTGTTCTCTCCATCACGATACCAATACCACAACGTCGCGGCTCAAGCTACTCGTGCTACTCGTCCGCAACCCTGTCTATCGGGATTTCGGGAATCGTGAGGATGAGCAGGAGGGCGGCCAGCATCGCCAGCGCACCAATCAGGAAAACCGCCTTCAGCCCCGCATCCATCGAGCTTCGGATGCTTTGGACGGTCTCGTCGAGCAGTCCTATGGGAGCCAGTCTCTCTTTCAGGGAGGCCATCGCCGAATCGGACAGGAGCACGCGCGGGTTGCCGAGCGAAGTCATAGTCGCCTCGTCTGACGATTGATCGAGTCCGGCAGGGAGGGTGGCTTTCAGAGTCTTGTTGTATTGGATGTTCATGGCCGACCCGAGTATTGCCGGAGCGATCGCGACCCCCATCGATATGCTGAAGAATAACGCTCCCATCGCGACGCCGAGAAGCCGTTTCGGAATGGCGCACTGGATCACGAGGGTGTTTATAGTCGGAATGGAGCCGAACCCGATTCCGCCGATGATCGCGGCAAGGATCCCCCAGATGAGCGGCGTGCTCGAATCGTAGAAGACCATGCCTGACATGGTCGCGGCGAGAAGAGCGTAGCTGACCAGGTACATCCACTTGTAGCGCTTCGTGCGCGAAATAAGAAACCCTACAGGGACGCCGAAAAACGACATCAGAAGGCCGAGCGGCATCACGATGTACCCGCTGTTGGTCGCACTGACTCCCTGCATTCCCTGCAGCATGAGCGGGTAGTAGACCATCATCGCGGTGATGGCGAAGAAAGAGAGAAAGCCGGCGCCGGATGCGGTAAGAAAGATGCGGTTTCGAAGCACCTTCAGGTCCAGGATCGGCTCTTCGGCCTTTGACTCGGCTTTCAGGAACAGTATCCAGAACAGGGCCGAAACCGAGAGCAATCCGATTACTTCAACTGATCCCCAGGGATAGGTGGTTCCTGCAAACGACAATCCGAGGATCAGGGTGGTGGAGGCAACCGCTACCGTCGCGATCCCCGAAAAATCGATCTTCTTTGTCACGCTCTGGATAAGGGCGGGCATTCCTGCTGTTGCGATGATTGTGATGGCCAGCAGAGGTATCCCCCACCAGAAAATGTGACGCCAGCTCAGATTGTCGACCAGGAATCCGCCCAACGGCGGGCCTGTGAGGGCGAATACCCCGGTAGGGATGTTGAGCAGCCCGATCCATTTGCCCCGCTCGGCCGGAGGGTAGATATCACCGACGACAGAAAAAACAATCGGGGCGACTGCGCCCTGGCCGATGGCCAGCGCGGTTCGAGCGATAATCAGGAAGATAAAGGTCGGGCTCAACGCGGAGGCGACCGCTCCTCCCACCAGGATTGCAAGCGCCAGCAGCAGCATAAACCTGCGGCCGTAAATGTCGGAGAGCTTGCCGAAAAGAATGGTCCCGAATGCCAGACCGAGTCCTGGAATAGAAACGCTCCAGGCATACAGGGCCATGCCGTCAAGATCGGCCGCAATTCGCGGCGCCGCGATTCCGGGAGTCTGAACGTAGTAGCTATAGACGAGGTACGCGAGAAAGATGCTCCCGAGTGAGAATGCTACCTGCTTCCTGGTATACGTCGTCTCGAACGCCTGCAGGGTAGAAGTCGCCATGTAATTTCTCCGAACTCAAGGACTGCACTGCCGTTTTCAGCAAAATGCCGGGTAATTCTTAATCAGACTCTTGTTGATGCATCCTTTAAATCACAGATCCGGGAAAAACGAGAGAGAAATTTTCTCTTCCACGCGGCTTCGCTGATAACGCTTTGTTTGCGTTCAGAGCTGTGGCTAAATGTTGCAGCACCACAGGCACTAATGCAGCAGGCGAGGACTTGATGGATCCGGCATTGCAGTCAGAGTACGGTTTTTCCAGGAAGCAGATGATCCTGGGATTGATAGCGGTTTTTGCGGTGTATGGAACGACGGCATACAGCGTCCAGACACTGAATATCGCGCGGCCCAGAATGGCTGCCGAACTGGACGGCATGCCGCTTTACTCATGGTTGATGTCAATCCCCGCCCTGTTCGGCGCGTTTGTGACACTCATTTTCGGAAAATTCTCCGACATGTATGGGCGCCGCGTCATGCTTATGGTGTCACTGTCATTCTTCTTGGCGGGCTCGATGCTCTGCGCGATAAGTCCGACGTTCATCTTTCTGATCGTGTCCAACTGCGTGGGCCGAATCGGCTCAGGAGCCCTGATGATGCTTTGCGTTTCAGTCCTGGGCGATATGTTCCCTCCGCTTCAGCGCAGCAAGTGGATCGGACTGCTCAACATACCTGCCGGGATATTTGCGCTGTTCGGGCCCACGCTGGGGGGATGGTTCGTCGATAATCTGAGCTGGCGTTATCTTTACTGGCTTTCGGTACCACTCATCGGAGCATCTCTTGCACTTGTGCCATTGGGAATACCGCCGATCAAGAAAAGAGAGCACACGATCGACATTCGCGGCTGTATCCTGATGATAGTGGCTTCATCAACGATGATCCTGGGATTCTCATTCGCAGGAACAACCTACGCGTGGTCCTCTCCTCAGGTGATAAGCCTTCTGGGTACGTCGCTCATCTTCTGGGTGCTTTTTATCAAAGGTGAGGAGGGAGTGAAGGAGCCCATCCTCGATCCGCAGGTGCTACGCAACCGTACATTCCTCACCGTTGCTTCCGCGACGCTGCTTTCCTTCTTCGGGCAGGTCGGAATCCTGCTGTACTTCCCGGTATTCCTGCAGGGGGTGCAGGGGATCACGGCGACGCACAGCGGTCAGATCATAACGCCGTACAGTTTTTTCATGGCTTTTGTCGGTGTGCCCGTGGGGTTCATACTCGCAAGGACAAAGCGCTATAAGTGGATGTATGTTTTCGGATACGGCCTCCTGACTTTCGATATGGCGGCGGTGGTCTTTTTCACGGCGGATACACCGGTGCTGTGGAGCGTGCTGGTTGCCGCGGTAGCGGGGATCGGATTGGGCGCTTTCCCGACCGTGAATACGATGGTGGTTCAGAATGCGATTCCGAAGCGGTTGCTGGGGGTGTCCATGGGAGCGATCTTCTTCTGCATATCGATGGGGATCGCCCTGGCTCCGGCGATTCTCGGTTCCGCGATGAACCTGACGTATCAGGGGAAGCTCAAAGAATCACTCCCTGCCGCGCTCAAGGATGTTGCTGACAATCCGGCAATGGCTTCTCTGGGAAATTCCCGCGTGCTGCTCGACCCGGCGGCGATGGCTTCTCTGGAAGCGGCTTTCAAGGCAGAAGGGGCCGACGGAGAGGTCCTGTTCAAAGAAGCGATTCAGGCCATAAGGGTGTCGATGGAAGCAGGATTGAGGAGCACTTTCCTGATCAGCACGATCGCAATGCTGATCGCATTTCTCCTTATCTGCACGGTTCCGGAGATCTCGATGGAAAAGGGAGCTGAAGACAGTGCTCCCGCGCCTCCGGCAGCCGCGGCGCGGCAGGCTGCCACGGGAAAGAACGGATAGCGTGACAGGTGATCAGGGAGCCGGCTGATTCTTCGGGAAAGTGCAATAGAAGGTACTCCCCTCGTCGAAAACGGATTCTACCCAGATACTGCCTCCTAGTTGCTCGACGATCTTCTTGCAGATAGCCAGACCGATGCCCGTCCCCGGATAATCCTTCCGGCCATGAAGCCGCTGAAAGATCATGAAAATCCTTTCGCGGTATTCGGGAGCGATGCCGATGCCGTTGTCGCGTACCGAAATCAGCCACCGGCCGTCCTGCGGATCACATCCGATGTGGATCCGGGGCGCGACCCCTTTCCTGCGGAACTTGATTGCATTCCCGATAAGATTCTGGAAAAGCTGAACGAGTTGAGCAGGATTGCCTTGTATTGTGGGAAGCTTGTCCTTCGTCACAGTCGCTCCGGATTCCTGGATGCTCATCCGCAGGTTGGCCAGCGCAAGTTCGAGAGCGCTGTTCATATCAACCGGTTCCGCCTGTTTGCCTCGGCGCTCTACCCGGCTGTACAGAAGAAGGTCGCTGATCAGGCGAGACATCCTGGTGGCTCCGTCCACGGCATGCTCGATGTAGTTCCGTGCTTTTTCATCAAGGCTGCTCTTGTAGCGGTCCTCGAGAAGCCTGAGGAATCCGGCAATCATCCTGAGCGGTTCCTGAAGATCGTGGCTGGCAATATAGGCGAACTGTTCCAGTTCCTGGTTGGATTTTTTCAGGTCTTCGGCCACGGTTCGCAGAGCCTCTTCTGCTCTCCTTCTGCTGCTGATATCGACTATCGCGCTCAGGACAAGGAGGCCTTCGTCGGTCTCGATCGGGTTGAGCCCGATCTCCACAGGGATCTCGACGCCGTCTTTCCGCAGTCCGTAAAGCTCTCGCCCTGCACCCATCAAACGCGTGCCCGGGTTCCTGAAGAACTCTTCTCGATACTCCGGATGTCTTGAACGGAACCTTTCGGGAACCAGCATCTCGACGGATTTGCCGAGCAGTTCCTCCCTGGTGTAGCCGAACAGGCGCTCGGTCTCACGGTTTACCAGCACGATGGTTCCGGAACGGTCGACCATGACCATGCCGCTAGGGGCCGACTCGATCGCCGCCCGGAAGCGCTGTTCGGAGCGGGCGCGTGCGCTGATGTCAACCACCGAACTTAGAATGTATAATCCGCCATTCGTCTTGACCGGGTTGAGGCCGATCTCGATCGGGATTTCCGTCCCGTCCTTGCGGCGGCCGCGCAAATCGCGCCCCATACCCATCGCCCGCATCTCGGGATTCTCGAAGAACTCTTCTGCGAGCACCGCGTGATAATTGCGCGACGAGGCTGGCAGAAGGATTTCGAAAGATTTCCCCCTCAGTTCTTCGCGTGTATAGCCGAAAATCCGTTCCACCTCGCGGTTAACGAGAACGATTCGGCTCCGGGCGTCAATGACCAGAAGTCCGCAGGGCGAGTACTCGACAGCGGTCCGTAAAAGCGTTTCCATTTCCTTATCTATATGTGAAGCCATAAGGTTTCTGCTTCGACACTCGGGGCCTTTTCGCGTTAAGGCCTTTAGCCTAGCGTACGCTACGGTCCGGCTCCTATCAAGACCGCCGGAAGGCAACGAGAATACGATTTCGCCGGACCGGGCTCAGTACTATAATACTCGTTGAAGAGCCCGGCTTCAGACGCATCGGTGGAGAATCGGACAGAGTTCGTGTGCACAGGTCCGGGTCGGCGGTCCTTTGTAACATCTTGCAGGAGGGCTTTATGAGACGATGGATGGTTGTTATCTGCTTTCTCGTTCTTTCCACTGCTGCAGCCGCGGACGTGAAAGCTGCCGTCCAGTTCGACGTCAGCAAAGCGGTGCTGACGGGATACAGGCTGAATGCGAAAGATGCAGCCGGTCTGGAAGCGACAGTGGCGGCGGATGCCAATGATCTTCTTGCTCGTACGAAGCTGCTGGCATATTACTTCAAGAAGCAGGACGGTTCGGCGGCTGTCCGCGAGAACCGTCTGAAACATGTGCTTTGGGTCATAAGACACGAGCCCGAAAGCGGAATCGCCGGTCTCCCGGAATGCCGATTGGATCCATTCGACTCGAAGGAAGGCTATGCCCAGGCAAGTCAGCTCTGGCGCGAACAGGTGCAGTCCCATCCCCGGAGTATCCCGGTACTCCATAATGCCGCCAACTTTTTCCGTACGGCCGATCCTGAACTAGCATTGCGTTACATGGAGCAGGTTCAGAGTCTGGAGCCCGCTAATCCCCGCTGGGCGGATCAGCTGGCGGCCCTGTACAGGCTTCATGGCCGGAGACCCGTCGAATCACTGGCGCAATACGAAACCGCTCACAGTGCCGACAACTGCGATCTGACGCGGTTCTTCCGTCTTCCCGAACTTGCCAGGGCGGCATTTGAAGCCGGAGAGCTCGAGAAAGCTCAACAGTTCTCAGACCAGCTGCTCAGTGCGGGAAAGAGATATCCCACGAACTGGCATTTCGGAAATGCCGTTCACTACGCAAACAACATGATCGGCCTCATTGCGCTGAGAAAAGGGCAGATTGAAGAGGCGAAGCAATCGCTCCTCAGAGCAGGCGCAACTCCAGGATCTCCTCAGCTGGATACTGCCGGGCCTTCGATGGGCCTGGCGAAAGAACTCCTGGAGAAAGGGGAGCAGGATATTGTGCTGCAGTACCTGAAGCTCTGCCGCAGGTTCTGGACCGGCCATGATGGGAAGCTTGATGATTGGACCAGGCAGGTAAAAGCCGGTGCCATTCCCGAGTTTGGTTCCGATCTGATGTAGGTCATGCGGCTGCTTATTGAGCAACGCATCAACTTTGCGAGCGCCGGCAAATTCAGACAGCCGGCCGTTCTCACGGAAGGGAATAATGCAACTGACCGAAAACCTTCGAGGACTTTCGTTGCCTCAAGTCCTTGAGCGGGCAAAAGAGCTTGGCATCTCGTATGAACGATATTCAGGGAGTTGTTCGCAGTGTACCGTGGCGGCTCTGAGGGATCTGTTGGGTTTTGAAGACACGATTGTAAAAGTCGCCACCTCTTCCTGTGGCGGCCAGTCCGGCCTTTCAACCGGAGCGTGCGGTGGCGTGATCGGAGGGACGATCGTGCTCGATTACTATCTCGGCCGGCCCGCATCCATGGTATCTGCGACCGAAACGCGTCCCGGATCCGAGGAGGCGCTGGCCTGCGCGATGGAATCCGCGAGATCGCTGTGCAGAAGATTCATCGGGGAATATGGTTCGATCCTGTGCCCGCAGATTCACCAGAGAGTCTTCGGCAGAACGTTCAATCTGCAGGATCCCGTCGACTGGCAGGCTTTCATCGATGCCGGGGCCCACAGCGATGTTTCAAAATGCATGACTGTTGTGGGGAATGCCGTCAAATGGACGATGGAGGTCCTGATCGAGAAGGGCATCGTCCATTTGACTGAATAGCAGGCTCGATTTCTCTCTTCAGCCGCAAATCGCATCTTCCGGTGTCTGCAGCGCGAACCGATGACTCACCGTAACAGGTTCACTCTCCCTGTCAAAAGATCTTTCGGCGAAGGTAACGTTACCGGACCGGTCACGCATTATGACTGTGGAAGACCGGGTTCCGTAGGTCGGGCTTGAGATGAACAGCGGAGAGAGGATCCGCTCCCATTCCAGTCCGACGCCGGTATCGGGCAGACTCTCGTCGGAAGGAACGGTTCTGTCCGAGAGTAGGCGCAACAGGTCTTCTGCCTGCAGTCTATCGCAGCCGAGAATCCGGTTGAGCTCGCTTTTTCCCTTCTGTACTTTCGGCCAGGGGGTGTTAAGGAAATGGTTGCTCAGACCGTGGATCCCCGGGGTGAGCTTGACAATCTGATCTCCTCGGCTGCAGAAATAATAGAAATCGTCGTTCTGACCCGCCAGAAAGCTGAAGTCATTGTACCTGTGAACGTCGGGAAAGAATCGCTGCAGCCAGCGCAGCGGCTCTTCTCGGCTCAGCAGGAACGAGGTCACGATGGTGCCGCGTGACGGCGCATCGGGCCTGTTCGATCCTGGATCGCGGTAATTCGTCAATGCGGCGATCCGTCCGGTTCTGGTGACTCCAATCCAGGTCCCGCCGGCACGCAGATCACGGCCCGCGAGCAGATCAGGAGCCTCGGGCCAGAATGTCGCCGGAGCGGTCCGGCGGTCATAATATTCATCCCGGTTTGCCGCGATGACGAGCGGATAGGCCGGATGGACTCCAAGCGCAACGAAAACCAGGCACATGATCAGATGGTAACTCAGCCGGTGCGAATCCGGCAACTGGAGTGTTCGCTGCTATGATCCGGCCCCGGGCATGAGCTTTATTCTTGCCCCGCAGGACACAAATGATTAACAATTATTACCTAAATAACGCCCCTGGCCATGGCACTCAAACAGAAAAGGCAAAACCTGGATGACGCTGACTGTCGAAAATTCTCTCCTGATCGCAGCCGTATTGATTATCGTTTCTCTTCTTGCAGGCAAGACATCGTACAAATTCGGCGTTCCGGTTCTGATATTCTTTCTTGGCGTAGGGATGATAACCGGTTCGGAAGGAATCGGCGGTATATACTTCAATGATCCCCGGGCCGCACAGGCCGTCGGAGTCATCGCGCTGAATTTCATCCTGTTTTCCGGAGGGTTTGAAACCGACTGGAGATCGATCAAACCGATCGTCTGGCACGGGATCAGTCTCTCGACCCTCGGAGTTCTGCTGTCGGCCATACTGGTCGGTCTCTTCATGTGGTGGATCACCGACTTTACCCTTTATGAAGGGCTGCTCCTGGGTTCGATTGTCTCGTCCACCGACTCTGCGGCCGTCTTCTCCATACTGAGGTCCAAGAGCCTCGCGCTTAAAGGGAATTTGCGTCCGACACTGGAACTGGAAAGCGGCAGCAATGACCCGATGGCATATGTCCTTACCATTACCTTCACCAGCCTGGTGGTGAATCAGCATGCCTCTATAGTGAGCACGATTCCCACATTCCTGAGCCAGATAATCATAGGTGTAGTGCTCGGATTCGCCTTTGGTTTCATGGGCGGCAGACTGTTCAACCGGATACGGCTGGACTATGAGGGGATGTACCCGGTTCTCATGATCGCGATCATGTTTTTCAGTTATGCCGCCACTTCCGTGGTGGGAGGAAACGGGTTCATGGCCGTGTACCTCTCGGCGGTAGTGCTGGGCAATACGGAGTTGATCCACAAGAGGCAGCTGCTGCGCTGGTTTGACGGCATGGCATGGTTCATGCAAATTGCTCTGTTTATCACCCTCGGCCTGCTGGTCTTCCCGAGCCAGCTCCTTCCTGTCATGGGGGTGGGGTTGAGCATGTCAGCTTTCATGATGCTGGTCGCCCGTCCCGCGAGCGTATTCGCCAGTCTCATTTTCTTTAGGGGAAAGCGGCGCGGGAAATGGTTCATCTCGTGGGTCGGGCTGCGGGGAGCAGTGCCGATAGTGTTTGCCACCTTCCCGCTGTTGGCAGGAGTGGAAAAGGCACAGACAATGTTCAACATCGTGTTTTTTGTCTCGCTTACGTCTGTAGCTATTCAGGGCACGACCATTCCTTTTGTTGCGGGGAAACTCAGGCTGCTGCTGCCCGAGAGGGTGAAGCGCCGGACTCAGGTGGACATAGAACTGTCTGAGACCATGAAATCGGAGCTGATGGAGATCGAGTTGATGAGAGGGAGTTATGCAATCGGCAAACGGATTGTCGATCTCGGTTTCCCCAAGACGGCGTTGATTTCTCTTATCAAGAGACGAGGGAAATTCATAACACCGAGCGGTTCGACCGTTCTTGAAGAAGGCGATATGCTGCTCGTCATATCGGAATCGAAAAGCTCGCTGCAGAAGGTCTACGGCTGTCTCAAAATGAAATGGATCGATTCTGTAGTTCAGGCGTGAGAGCCGGAATTCTTTACGGAACGCGTTTTGATTCGATCGCTTCCATCACTCTTCGGAATCTCGTTTCAACATCCTTCCTGTCGTTCTGTTCATACAATCCTTCGTCGCTTCCCCGTTTGACCATGTGGGCGTGACGGGTGACGGATGCAATGTCTTCCGCTTTCCTGACCCGTCCTGCAATGGCGGCGAGGCTTTCAAGCAGCCGGATTGTAACGCTCGCGTCGGTGCGGGCGTGCTGCCTTATGTTGTTGAAGGCAGCATCCATCAACCGCGGAAAGGTGAACTGCGGCACGATCACTCTGAGTCTTCCGCCGGCGTCGAAGAGGCAGCGACTGGTGTTTTCCCTGGTCAGGAAGTCGCAGAGTGCGGCACCAAGCCAGTCGATACAGGTCATCGCGGTGAAGGGGTCATTCACTCCGGGTGAGAGGGCACGCACCGCGATTTCTACGAGCTGATGGATAGAAAATTCGATATCCTGTTCTGGAGTCCGCTGTGGGCCGATGATGAAGGCCCGGTTCATCTCGTCGGCCAGGAAGGCATCCACCCGCTCGGCGGGCTTCGCCAGCAGAAGACAGTTTCCCTTTACAATGAAGTGGCCGGCGCGATATTCGATCTTCAGGACCAGATTCCGTTCAATTGCGATTTTCAGCAACCCTTCCAGGTTCGTCGCCTCCAGGTAGCCGCTCTTGTGCGCCGGTACAGGACAGACGCCCGCTGAGAAGTCTTCGTCCAGGTCTGCCGCAGACTGCCGTGATCGGGTTGCGTTCTGGGGGAGATGTTTGTGAATCGTCATCTCCAAATCGCGCCAGACCGCGGCTGCTACGCTGTTGGCGTGTATCGATGAGGAAATATGATGGATGAAATAGATCAGGACTCCGAGGCTTGTCAGTCCGAGGAGAATTCCGACCGTAATCGAAATGTGTGGGATGAACTGGTTTTCGACATTACTGTCGATGGTTCCCAATATCAGAAGACAGTAAATGTACGTTGAAACGAACATCCCGAGTACCACCTGGTTGCCGATGTCGTGCATGAAGTTCCAGATGAGCCGAGGGCCGAACTGTGATGATGCCAGCGACAGCACGACTATTGTGATAGAGAATACGACTCCCGCCACGGTGATCATTGAGCTGCTTATAGTCGAAAGGATTTCCCTGGCTCCGTCGATGCTTCCGGAATAGAGCCACCAGGCGGTGAAATGATCATCCTTCAAGTCGAGCCGGTCAACTTCGATCGTTATGTAGGAGAGGACCCCGGCAGCAACCAGCATGACGGAGGGGACGAACCAGAAGCTGGAGCGCAGCCAGTGCCAGAGCACTGAAAGCCGGATGGCGCTTGATCCCGTATTCTGCATGTGCGGCTTCCACATCAGATCGGGTGGTGCAACTTGCGTACCCATCCATCGTGTTTGTAACACGGCGAAATCCAGGCTGGCTTGAGAGGCGCCGCTCTTAGTACCATTTAGAGCAGGAGGAATTTGAGATGAACAGGAAGAGAGAAATGTTGAGGCTGATTCGGGTTCTTCAACAGACAGCCCGGATGGCCTTTCAGTCGGAGTGGACCGGATCGGGGGCGAGCGATGCTGCGTCGCTGTGCGTCGACCGGCACAATCGGATTCTTTCCAGGCTAAGGGAACTCGATCCCGACCTTTCGACGGTTTTTGAACCGCTTGGCCAGGACAGTTCACTGACGGCGGCCGCAATTGCGTGCCGGCAACTGGCGTCGTACTATGAGGAAGAATTCGGCTGGCCTTCCCGCTGGCGACAGGCATATGAGACTGCGTGCGATCCAACAGCGTTCAGAGAGTTCTGGAAGAAATCAGCGAGGGATTTGCAGGACCTTGGCGAATATATGCGTGAATGCGCCGGGGAATGGTCGCGGCGGCGAAGGGCCAAGGCGGCGGCGCCCGGGGAACCTTCCGCCTAGGGCGACGGTTATTCGGCGACCCTGAGGGTGAATCTGCTTCCTTGCCTGGGCCGGCTTTCGACGCGGATCGACCCGCCCAGCAGCGCGATGCGTTCCCTGATGCTGATCAGGCCGAATCCGATCGGTCCTTCAGTCCGCTCGAGAAGGGTGGTGTCGAAACCGCATCCCCTGTCGCTGACCTCTATGCAGAGTTGTTTGCCCGATTTTGCGACGTTCACGAATGCCGTGTCCGTTCCCGCGTGTTTGACTACGTTGAACAGCAGTTCACGAACCGCTTCATAGAGCACGATTCTGATTTCCTCTTTTTCGAGTGACACCTGGTCTGCGCATGAGAGCTCGACGCGCAGCCGGTGGTTGTCTCTCATCCATCTGCAGAGCCATTGCAGCGCCTGAACGAGGCTCATGTTCTGCAACGAAGGAGGGTTGAGTTCATTCGTCAGCGAACGTGTTACCTGGATCGCTTTTCCAAGCAGATCGAGTACTGCAGAGGCGCTCTGGCGGACTTCGTAGTCGGGCGTGCGCTGAAGATCGCCGATATGAAAGGAGGCGGCTGCAAGAAACTGCTGAAGGTTGTCGTGAAGAATTCTGGCAAGGCGCTGGCGTTCCTTCTGCTCGACGAGCGTCAGTTTTGCGGCCATCGAGTGAAGTTGCTCTGAGAGCTGACGCAGCGACTCTTCCACCTCTGTCCTCTCGAGCACTTCGCTGTCCAGTTGCGCGATGATGCCGGCCAGTTCCGCCGTGCACTCGTGGACGGTCGATTCGAAGCCGGAAGTTGCCGACTGCGTACGTTCGTGGATCTGTTCAAGGCGTTTTTTGAGGTCCTGGTAGAGTGCTCTCTTGGAGTTCACAAGACACCACCTTCTCTGAGCGGCGCTGGGTTGGCTGCCGGACCAGTTCGATTTTCAGAATGCAAGACTGCACGAAAAGGACTTGTTCGTATTATAACAGCTCCAAGGGGGATGCAGATTGTGAGAAATGCCGCATTCCCGGGCACGGAAGCCGGGAATGCGGCGTTCTTGCTTCTAACCGAAATTCCGAACGGGCTCATTCCCGTCCAGTACGTACCGGAACCCGAGGATTCGCCTTCGACAGCTGGGGCATTGCTCCAGGTGTCGTTCGAACAGATATTCCATCTCAGGGCTCAGACGGCCGCAGGTTTTCTCGTAGCAAATAACGTCCAGGAGCAGTGTCTCGCAGATAGCGTTATTTGTAACTTCAATACGCCCTCCATTTGAATCCGTCGAGAATTCCATAAGCGATCGTTCCCCAGGAAAACGTTCAAAGGGTACACCTACGTTAGCGGCGATATGCCGGTTTCCTTGATTCAACGGCGGCCATCGCCATGTACGGTTCGACAGGGGGGATTGCTGATCGCGAAAGAGCCGGCTGGGGAATCAGGGAAAGGCCGGCATCAAGTGTCACCACATCTCCATCACCCGCAGGAGGCACAGCCCAGGGGGGCGTGATGCAGCACGGAGGAAGACCTCCGCTCTGAGCAAGTGCATCACTAGGAGTCAGAAAGCACGCAAAGGTCATAACGGCCACAACGAACAAACCAAATTTGATCTTTTTCATGAAAAATCTCCGTTTTCGAAAATCTCGAATTGCAAACGGAGATCACCGGAGGTAAAGTAAGAACGAATCTCGTTGCCTCCGGTCATCTCACACAATCCGAGGCATTGGTTTTGTGGCCCTGGTTGCGGCAACAACCAGGGCCCTTTTTTGTTGTAAAGCTTCTTCGGAACTCATCCTTTCTACATACTCTAAGAACGCAAAATAACCGTGATCGTCTACCCGAAATCCGATTTTTTTCAAAAAACCTATTCCGGTCCGGATTGCGCGAGAAGGCTTCCGATGATCATTTCACGATGTGAGACAGCTGTTTTGAGGATCCGCTGCGGAAAGACGGGCTGCGAAAGCTACTGCGGATTTCCGAGCAGGAAGTAGGGGATCCAGATTCGTGGATTGTTCGGCGAGGAATGCAGGAGTTCGAGCTGTGCCATCTGCAGAGCCTTTGCCTTGCTTTCCCCTTTCACCAGCCGGCCGTAGAAAGAGCGGCTGAGGCGCTGGGTGGATGCATCATCGACGGGCATCATGCTGGCTATAATGGATGGCGCCCCTGCATTCAGAAATGCCGGTATGAGGCCCCAGGGCCCTTCTCCCTCGGAAAGAGGGCCCGTCCCGGTGCTGCATCCCGCAAGGTTTACCAGCGAGGAACGGGGCATGCTCCAGCTGTTTATGGTCTTGGAATCGAGATAGATCCGGCGGGGGGATGACTGCAGCAGGAGAGCGGGTCTGCCGTCTATGTCGACGGAATGACCCGAGAAGTGCAGGATGTTTGAAGTTGCGACAGCGCTCCTGAACCGCTCGATGTCCTCCGGCACAAGGAGTGTCGAATTCCTGCCGTAGAGCCCGGAAAGATAGTTGAGCTCCTGGCGCGCTGCGGCAAGTCTCGCGGCACCGTCAATCAAAACTGCGGACTGTCGCTCTGCCGGAATCTGTTTGCCTTTTGCCAGACAGTGCATGAGCGCCGAACGGGAAGGGGAATATACAAGGGCCGTCTTTTCTATCAGGAACCTGTTCTGTGCGTCCTGAAGGCCGGCAAAAGGGAGAAGATGAAGCGGCCCGTCCGGCAGTATGATCAGTGGAGCGTCGGAATCCGAGAAGAGGTGCTTCTCCACCGGGGCCAGCAGTTGATCGTAAAGCAAGCGGGCGGCGCGCGCGCACTCTTCGGAATCGTTTCTCTGCACGCTCGCCAAATATCGGTCGATATCCCGTGAAATCGTTTCTTTGGAGACGCCCGCAGAAACTGCCTCAGTCCGTCCTCCGTGGACAAGGAATATGAGAAGGCCTTTGTCGGTAAAGAAGTATTCGAGGATAGGATTTGACGCGGAAGACTGCCGCGTCTTCGCTTGAGCGTCCGGAATACTGAGGTGCTCTTTAAGTGTTATCGACTTGGCACGATTCACAAACTCGAGGATCTCTTTTCGGTCGCGACCTGAATCATAGAGTAGCCGGACCGTCATCCTGTAGGGAGCGAAACGATCGGCAAAAAACGATTGCCTGATGTCGGACGGCTCGATTTTCCGGCGGATCTGTTCAAGTATTGCTATAGCGGACTTGAGCTCAGTCTCGGCTTGAGCCAGCCTGCCTGTACTCTCCAGCAGCTGGGCATATACAAATCTTGCCTGCCATTCCAGAGTTGGGTAGCGCCCGGACGAGGAGTTGCCTATGACCCATCTGATCATATTCCGCGCTTCAGGAAGTCTTCCGGTCTTCAGGTATACTTCTGCTAGTCTTATTCGGTTGCGACCCTCTAATTCAAGCATTCCCGTCGACGACGAGCGTTCCAGGGATTCAGAGAACAGCCGTTCGGCTGATGCCAAGTCAGCAGTGCGTAACGCAAGCTCACCTTGATTGTACAAAAGGTTAAGGCGGCGTAGCATGGTGTCCGCGTTGTCATCTATGGTGCGGTTTTCCAGAAGACGATCCAATTGCTGGAGTGCCATGTTATAGTAAAGCTGAGCATGGTCCGACCGCCCTATCCGATCCATTGTCACGGCCAAGCTCTCGAGTGTCTCAATCACCTTCAGACCATCAAGCAGTCGGTACGCAAAACGCAGTGCAGCCGAATACTCGCGTAAGCTTTCTTCGAACTTTCCTACACGAAGCCACTGATCTCCCAACAGGGTACAACCATACATTTCCCATGTACAAAGTTTGGATTCGGATCCCAATGATCTGAGACGTTTTGCACACGCCAGACAGCTATCAAATTCACCTTTTTCCCTGTAAATGACTGACAATGCGGCGAGTGACCATCCGACAAGGTACTCCGAGTTTAGCGCTTCTGAAATCTTGAGCATGTCAGCGAATTCAGCTTCCGCTCTGTCGAAGCCTGCATTTTCCAAGTAGTAACAACTTCCGCGAAGATAGTGCAGATCTACGAGCTGCCAGAAGTCGCGAAGTTTTCTGTAACTACTTTCAAGGGATTCACTTTGTTGCAGGACGAGGGCGAATTGGCCGTTCTGGTGCAGTTTGAGGAGTTCCTGGAATCTGTGGTCGAGGTTTTTCTTTATGGTCCGTTGTGGAGGGGAGAGACCGATATAGAAGTCTATGAATGCCTTGAGGCTGTTGTCTCCGGTGGTCTTGCTGTAGCCTGACTCCATCACCTGCGCAGCCCATACCAAGTCCTGTGGATCTGGTGTGGCATCGCGCGACGCGGATTCGGGATTGAGACTGCGCATCATGGCTGACCAGATGGCGGGCGGCATCTGGTATGGCGCCTGCTGCGCGAGCTCCAGCAGCGCGGCCCGGTCGCGCGTGCGGGCTGCCCGGTTAACCTTCTCCTGGACTGCGCTGAAACGGGTCGCTTCGATCCTTACCTTCAAGCCCCTGAGCGCGTCGGCCCAGGTTGATTCGGATTCGAGAGAGAAGTAGAGTTCGATTTCCTGAAGCGCCTCCTGATGCCGACCGGATTCGAAGAGAGCCCAGATCTTGTTGTAACGGGCTTCCTGTGACTTCGGATCGAGCTCGAGGACGGCATTGAAATCGTCGAGAGCATTCTTCAGCAAGGTGTCCTGCTGTATCGGGTCGTTGCTCTGCAATCCCTCTTCAAACTGAGCAACCCCGCGTCCCAGCAGGGCGTCCAGACGGTCGCCATCGATGTCGAGCACCTTTTGAAAGCGGGCGCGGGCATCGGTAAACTCCGCTTCCGCGAGATTGATGCACGCCAATCCAAGATGCGCTTCCACCAGATCGTCTTTTATCGCGAGCGACTGGAAGAAGAGGGTTTTCGCACGGTCGAGCGAGTCGGGAGCCGAAATACTGCGGCTCCGCGACACGGGGGTGAATGGGAGCGACAGTCTCAGATTCCCCGGGCTTGTGCCGGCATAATTCTCTTCGAGGATCGTCCTGGCCTGAGCGTAGAAGCTGCGTGATTTGTTCGTCTGGAAGATGTACGTCAGTCCCCAGAGGCTGGCGAGAGTGAAGGCTATAAATAAGGCGGCCGCCGCCGGAATCCGGTATTTCAGCAGGCGACTTCCTGTTGTCGGACGCTCTCTGCGGGCAACCCCTTTGATAAATGCAAGGGTCCTGTCTGTTTCCGCTTTCGACAGCGGGGCAACTTCGTCCGCCTGATTGCTGTCGGACGGGTGCAATATCTGGAGTAGTTCTGCAAGGTTCCGGCGGCAATCCGGACATTCAGCAAGGTGCGCTTCAAGAGTCGAGAGCGTTTCGGCAGTTCCGCTGCCGCAAACATAGCTGTACAGATCATCGTCGGTAAGGCACTTCCGTCCCGGAAATTCCACGACTCTGTTTTCGTTTGTCATTGAAGTGTTCCCTGTGACTTTCCTGGTGAAACCAGGTTTTGAACCCGGTCCACAATCCTTTTGAGTGCCTTCTCCACTCCTGCCTTCGACAGGTTTATTCCTTCGCATTGAGCGATCTGCCCGTATGAGAGCCCGTCGAAGAAGTGCATTTCGAAAACCAGCCG
>Ga0123335_1001026_pt1 | contig 46592 bp, 41 predicted proteins | sample BiotimSIPDNA_2_FD_89707 | JGI IMG/M metagenome (GOLD analysis project Ga0123335, IMG submission 89707) | Anaerobic biogas reactor microbial communites from Washington, USA - Biogas_R2 time_0 SIP DNA | ecosystem: Engineered > Bioreactor > Anaerobic > Unclassified | place: Washington, USA...
ACCAGCACCCATGGATATGACCAGTCCAAAACCGTGGTGTCTCAGAACGTGCACTTACCCTTTGGGCAACGGAGTTATGCCTATGGCAATTCCCCGTACCATGAGTTCACGGGCAAGCCTTGGGACGCTGAGTCGCAGATGTATTATTTCCCGTATCGCTACTACAGTCCGAGTATGAACCGCTGGACAGCACCTGATCCGGTGGGATTGATTGATGGGCCGAATGCGTATGGGTACACAAGGGGAGATTCTATTAATAATTTTGATGTCCTAGGCCTTTTTATTAATTGTGATGAGGATCCGTGTAATGATTATAGAAATGGTGCATGTAGAAAAGATGGAGAAGACTGGTTAGATTGTGCAGGTCGAATGGCGAAGTCCTGTTTGCATTGTATGAATCTAGATGTCTGTACCGGACCATGCACATCTTGTTTTTTTGCTGGCTTGAGCTGTGATGGTTGTATCACTTGTTTAGTTGCAGCAGGCGGAGTAGCGGCTGGCTGTGGTTATGGTGCTATGTTATGGTGTTTAATTCCATGCAAGTAACATATTTAAGATAACTTATTGAAAATAACAAGATGTACTATATTGAAAATTATATATTGCTCATGGATAGATTACTAAAATCTGTTTTACTTTACATTTGTGAAATAAAATCAGAGAAAGATTTAAGTGGCATATAATGAGTAGAGTAAAAATAATAAATATACATATATGTCCATTTTGTGGATTATGGACAACAGAAGAAATTTATAAAATGCTGATCAGATGTCTATCGTCTCCATATTGTATTATATCAATACTAGTTAATAATAAAAACAGGGTTTTTCGATATCCAATTTGTCCAATATGTCATACTAATCTGGGGCAATTCAGGGACAGACCACGAAATAAGCCATAATGATGGACAATTTTTTGAAAAGTGACGTGCTTTTGACTCCGGAAATAGTGAAGTCTCTGCCTTCGCAGGTGCGCGAGGGACAGTCCCGGCTTGTGCGCCGGGGCGTACTCGCTACGCTCGCAGGGGACAGTCCCTCGCTTGCGAGTTTTACGAGCCGGGTCTATGACCCCTTTACGGACGGTGACTATACCACCAGCCCGGCGTGGACGGTGAAAGCAAGGATGACTTACGTTGCCTTTACATCCCCCGGTGCTGAAGCGCCACCCCCCTCGAGGGGGGACCTTTCAGGGCGCTCATCAGGGGTGTGTAACGCAAGGACATTCCCCGAGAGAATATCCGGGCGTGGAATAAGACGGTTCGTATCCGCATATTACCCAAGGCATACTCCGCAAAGTCCCCCCTCGAGGGGGGTGGCGCGGAGCGCCGGGGGATGTATCTTCCCGGGGCGATACCGGCATTTGTCTCTTTCATCGAATCGAAAGATAAAGAACCATCTGGCGACCATGACCACGTCCGGCGTGACCTCGTCCTATACCTACGATCCGTGGGGGCGTTTGGTGTCAGTATGCGCAACCGCTCACGTGTTTTGCCGAGACGCTGCTCAAAAGTATAAAACTGCCGAAATACAACATCGGTCTGGGTTTCTGCTTCTGGAAGACGATGAGAGACCCTTGCTGTGCGGAGTCACGTTATGCAAAAAAATGAGTCTACAACGTGCAGGTTTAAAGAAGTGTGCAGCATAAAGATGCTGTTGGCAGTGATAATTATGCCTGTGTATTTAGGAAGCGTTCTCTATCAATGGTATATAACTCTGCTCAAGGTTAACGGGGACAGGCGTCTATTATAATTTGTTACACACAGAAAGTGGATACAGGCATGATCGCGTTGTGGTGGATAGGGCCTTGTAATGAGCAGTTTTTGAAGTCGGCTGTTGTCAGACTCTGTTTCCATTATCAGGCGCCAGCATACATTGTTACGCCAACGTGGGTCAGTTCCTTGTCCGTGGGTTACTTATTGGGCAGGCGTAAAAGGAACTCTATTTGTATCCCGGAAACAGGGATATCGGCCCCTTCCCTCGTTAAATCCTTCTCGGGGGGGGGGGGTGACGGTTACAAAGACTGTCATGGTGTCGGATATTCCGCCTTATTTGTCAATTTGTGGTAACATAGCGGGAAACGTAAATCGGTGCTTTACACGTCCAAAACGAGTGCGTGGTAGACATTCACAACAAAACATCACGCAGAATGCTGAAAGTCAGGTATGCATTTCGATTGGGATCCGGGAAAAGCCAAAAGCAACGTAAGAAAACACGCGTTATCATTTGAAGAGGCAGCTACTGTTTTTTACGATCCGCTTTCAGCGACCTTTGATGATCCGGACCATTCAGACGAAGAGAGCCGGTTTATTACGGTGGGCTATTCGTCACGGAATCGTCTATGCATCGTTGTATATGCTGAGCGGGAAGACACATTACGGATAATCAGTGCGCGTCCGGCAACTGAACAGGAAAGAAAACGCCATGAAGAAGGGACAAAATAAGATGCGTTCCGAATATACGTTTGACTACTCCAAGGCTGTCCGAGGCAAGTATCACAAGCGTTTATTGGCGGAAAATTCCTCCATAATCGTCCTTGAACCCGATATTGCGGAAGCATTTCAAAATTCAGAAGCGGTAAACACCGCATTGCGGTCGCTTCTTAAACTTGCCAACACAACCCAACATCTGACAAATCAACCGCGGGGCTGATCGGCGGTTACCTGTAACGCGCCCACCTATCGCGTCACATTTCTACTCTGGCCTGTACGTCAGGGTCGGTTGCCGGGTGCGCAAAAGTATAGTTGTTGTTCATGTTTTTTGGGGGAAAGGGGGGCTGGCTTCGAAAATGCTGGAGTTTTTCCTCCATCCCTGCCGGGATGGGGAGCAAGGTGGGTTGTGTACCGATGGTGTCGCTTCGCTCGACCACCGGCTACTGGCTTTCATCCCTCCGGGATACGATTGAAATAGATGGAAATCCAACGCAAGCATTGCCCGCAACCCGGTTAGGTATGTTGTTCACGCTTTAGCGTGCTATGTTGTTCAAAGCCTTTGTGTTAATACGCACACTAACGTGTGAACAACATACTCTGAATATTTTCTTTCTGGGGTGTGGGCAAGACTCACGTTAGGCTATTAGTACGTTCCACGAAAGCGGGGACAGGTACCGGTGCGCTGTGCGGGGCGAAGAGTAACAGGCGTAGGACTTTTGGGCGCACCGTTACCAGTCCCCGTTTTCGTTCGGGTTCAATTCCGGGGGATAGTATTTCTGATGGAAAAGCGTAGTAACTACGGCTTACCCCATTTGGCAAGGGGGCATAGTTCCGGGGGTGCCTCGCGGGCAGTTTCCCGGCTTCCGGGTGTCAGCAGGACCGCCAGGGTTTCCGTTTCGCCCTTGGAAAGTTTCACATGGAACCCGACCTGGCGGATATCCGGGGTGGCAAGATCCCAGTCTTCACGGGGTTCCGTGGAGAAATATTGGAGCCTGGCCCGACTGGGGGAAAGTACATCGATAAACAGGCGCTGTCCGTTATGAGTCAGCACGGCGCTGCCTGATTTATTTTTGGTCATTTCCGCGGGGGTGGTCATGGCCCAGCACACGCGCGCCTTGGTGTCCCCAGCGGTGATCTCATCCTGTACCAGTACCCGTCCATCCGGAAGCAGCCGGAATCCGCGCGCGGCTTCCGAGAGTTGCCCCTCATATACGGATTTCAGATCCAGTATCGTAAAGGCGTTAGCGGGATCCGCTGAAAAGGCCTTGATGTCACCACGCCCCTTGACCCGCTGCCCCTGTTTATTGACGGTAAGCGTATTGTGGCTGCTGTTGTGATAGCGGTAGATGCGCCAGCGGTCGGAGTCCTGGGACATGTTCCAGAGATTCAACCCTCGTGCCTCGAGGTCGCCATAGCCCCGGCCCATGATATCCACGGCCCAACGGGTGTCGTCGGCCTCCAGAATGAAGGAGCCGATATCCATATGCCCGTGATTCGCGGAGGGGGTGCCGCCTTTGACCGCAAGGAACACCGCGTTGGGATCCGTCCACGATGTTCGGTGTATGGTCACGGGATTTTTTCCTTCCCCTTTCCAGTGCAGGGGCTGGCTTGGTGTAACGGATGGCCGGCCGTCCCACCAGAGCAGGAGCAGGGGCAGGAAACGGCTTTCCGCCGAGGCCTCGCCGCGTAAGGCTTTTTCCAGCCAGGGGTGGTCAAGGTGGAACAGGCCCGGGTCATCCAGCCGACGGGCGAACCAGTACACCGCCGGAAAACACCGGTTGCGCGAACCGCAATCGCTGAAGGTGAAATGGTTGCCCGTGGGCCCGGTCATATACAAGGGGAACGCGCCGGTTTCATGGAATCCTGGGAAATCGACCAGCCCGAAATCAGTGGCAAGCGCGGACTCCAGTGCGGCAATGCCAAGGACGTTATAGGTCGTGCCGTATTCCCAATAGCTCGGTCCCTCGGGATAGACGCCATCGGGCTGGTAGGACTTCATGGCATGGGGCAGGCCGTCGAGTGCCCGGGCAATCACCCGCACGGCGAGCTCGGGGTCATGTTCCAACACCGCCAGGGCGCCCATCATAAGCCCGGCATGACACACCTGGTTCCAGTTATTGTCACGGAAGGCCCAACTGTCGTGGCCGTTGAAAGAGGGCGCAATCCCTTTCTCGATAATTGCCGTACGGATGGAGGCTTCCTGTTCCTCCGTGAGTAGCGGGAGCAGCCAGTCATAGCCGATGGCCAGGGCGGCGGTCATTTCCGCCACATCGAGGAAGTGGGACGGGTTCCAATCCAAAAAGGCAGTTACGGCTTCTATTTCCCGCACCGCGCGTGCGGCATAGTCGGATTCCCCGGTGACACGGTAGACGAAACAGAGGGACAAAATGCGCCGCAAGGCCTCGCGGGACACCGATAACAGGCGTTTCCCCGACTTTTTGCGTATGACCGGCGTTTCGTCAAGGATGCTGTCGGCCTGCTTACGGATAAGCGCAAAAAGTGACTGCTTCGTTTCATGGGCGGCAATTTCACCCCGTATCCGGACGTCATCCGCGGCGGACATCAAGAGTCGGGGATGATCTGCCGCATCGCCGATGCGGGCGCGCACCTGGTCTTCCGTCTCCGAAGCGGTGGCGAAACAACAAAGAAGAAGTACGGCAGTTATAGTCAGGGCTGTCTGTTTTGGCATGGCTTGTCCTTATTTTCCTGCGGTATGTGTAAAACATACTATACGAGTATGGGGACGGAGGTGCAAGGGCATGCGGATAACTGGACATGTGAATGGTATCGGCAGCGATTGTTCCTGCTGCGACAGGAATTTCATAATGGGGGGCCGCAGGATTGTGCTTGGGGTTTTCCCCCGAATATAATGTTCTTATGACGAACAAAATCTTGCATAAGTTTCTTGTTGTAGTTTTTCTGTTTCTTTTCGCGTTTCCCCTGCATGCCCAGGACGGGGTGGTGCTGCTGCACGGCTTGTGCCGCACCGATTCGAGCATGCGAAAAATGGAGGTATCCCTCCAGGAGGCCGGGTTCGTCGTGGAAAATGTGGGCTATCCCTCCCGCACGGCATCCATTGAAGCACTGAGTGACGACGCGATTGGCGCCGCGTTGAAAAGCGAAAAATTGAAGGAATGCCCGAAGATACATTTTGTGACCCATTCCCTGGGCGGTATTCTGGTGCGTAGCTATTTCGCGCGGCACACCTTTGATCGTCTGGGCCGGGTCGTGATGCTGGGCCCGCCGAATCGGGGAAGCGAGGTGGTCGATTCCCTCAAGTCCTGGACGCTGTTCCAAAAACTGAACGGTCCTGCGGGGAACGAACTGGGAACGGAGGCGGGCTCTGTCCCGAATGCCCTTGGACCGGTGAATTTCGAGTGCGGAGTCATCGCGGGCGACCGTTCCATCAACTGGATCAACAGCCTGGCCATGATTGACGGGAGGGATGACGGAAAGGTGTCCGTGGAACGCACCAAGGTGGCCGGCATGAAAGAGCACCTGGTTGTACATACCACCCACACCTTTATGATGCGGAATAAAAAGGTGATTGCGGCCACCATCCGTTTTTTGAAGGCAGGCAGTTTCGTCCCGGCGTATCCTTAAGAAGGTGCCAGGGGCGGCGCGGGTCGGCCCGGTCAGTTGGCCGTGGGCCCGCCTGCCGGCTGGGACGCCGGTTCGGCGGCGAGGGTATCCTGCCTGAACGGTTTGTCCTGTTCCAGCAGCCAAGCGAGTCCGTCATCCAGAATCTGCACCACGATGGCGGCGTCGCTATCCCGAAGGCCCGGATGGTCGCAGGGATACCACCGGATTTCTTTGGGTTCACCCAGTGCGGCATACAATTCGTTGCCGGCTTCCGGGCTGACCAGTGTGTCTTCGGAGCCGTTCAGCATCAGTATCGGACGCCCCGCGGTGCCCGCAGCGTAGCGCTTGGGATCGGCCGGCTTCATCATGAAGGCGACCACCTGTTTGCCCAGCCAATGCAGCAGGGAATTGGGTACCGCATTCTTGATAAGCGGCGCGTCGAGCATGGTCCGGATATTGGCGCCGCCGACGACCAATACGCTTGCGCGGATACGGTTGTCAAACGCGGTAGCGGTGGTGCCGGTAATGGCGCCGTAACTCGCACCCACCAGGTAGACGCGCTCCGGGTCGATTTCCGGGTGGGTCTGCAAATAATCAATCAGGCGGCGCGTGTCGTTGATGGTTTTCCAAGGGCGCTTGCGGAAGGCCACGGCGGAGTTCCAGATGCCTTCCACCTCGCGGTCCCCCTGCATGGACTGGTCGAAACAGGCCATGGCAAAGCCAGCCTCGTTGAAGGGCGTGCAGATCTGCTGTAGGAAGCCCTTGCTCTGGCCGATGCCGTGCAGAAAAACAATCGCGGGTACCCGGCCTTTGCGTTCCGCGGGAAGGGTCATCAGCACAGGCATGGACTCATTCGGTCGCGTGTCCATGGTGAATAGCACCTTTTCAAAGCGGCGGGGGCGGGAAATGCCGAAGAGTTCAATCGTATCGTTGATTTGGGCAACCTCCTGCACCTGGACATTAAAAGGAAGGGAGGGGTCATAATCGTTGAAATAGGTACTATCCGCCCATATTTTCGCGACCAGCAACAGTACTATGATCGCCAAAAACACGCCGCCGATTATTTTAAGTGCTTTGCGCATGCCAACGCTCCTTGGTTTGCCGGGTCTCTGTATGGCTCTTCTTCAGTTTGGGTGCAAAATAGCCCCTCTGCGTTGCTTATGATAGAACAAAGGAACGCAGTGCTTCAAGGTGCCCTGAACTGGTTGGATTTCTCTTCGTCAGGCAAAACCCGGGTGGCGCGTGTCAGTCCAGGCTTGCTTTCGCAAGTTCGTCCAACTCATATTGAATGCTCTGGGTGACCGGGAAACGGAATCCCGTTTTGGGGTCAAGGTCCAGTTCCATGACTTTCAACGCCACCGGGTGCTGGTCGCGTTTCCATTGGCTGGCGGCGAAACGCCTGGCAAAATCAGCCGCCCATAGGCGCATTTGCTTCGGGTCGTGCTCCGGGAAGCGCAGGCAGGCCATGCGCCAGCAATCGGCCAGGGACAGGCGTTTCCTGGCATAGAGGTACAGCAGGTCGTCCAGAACGGCATAGGGCATCAGGTCCGCTTCATCGGTCTGTCCCGGCGCCAGTTCCGCGCTGGGCGGAATGTCGAGGATGGCCCGCAGCGCGGTGAGGCCGTCGCGTTCGGACAGGTATTCCAGCATCTGGGAGACGACGGTTTTCGGCACGTTCGCAATGGGGGAGTACCCTCCCTGGTTATCGCCGCCGGTAGTGCTGTATCCCACGGCGGCTTCGCTCAGATTGGAGGTAACCAGCAACAGCCCGCCCACGCTGTTGGCCCAGTTGAGCATCATGGCCCCGCGCACGCGGGCCTGGAGGTTTTGCCGGGCCATGGGCGACACCTTGTCTTTGCCCTCCACAATTTCGGCGGCCTTGTCCAGGGCGATCCGCGTTTCTTCCTCGATGGAGACCACCTTGAAAGGCACATGCAGTTCTTTGGCAAGAGCACGCGCGGCGTCCTGAGTGGCGTCACTGCTCAGGGAACCGTTGGGCAGATAGAGCGTGTTCACATAATCGGCAAAACGCTTGGCATCGCCGCCCTCCCGCAGCATTTTTGCAGCGCGTACGGCGAGCAACAGGCACAGGGCGCTGTCCCGCCCGCCCGACAAAGCGACGAGGAACTTCTTGAATATACCGACTTTTTCAAAATAGTCGCGCAATCCCAGCGCGAGCGCATCAAAGAGTTCGTCCAGCGCCGGGTTGCAGTCGCGGTGTCTTTTGCGCGCGGAAGGAATGTAATAACTTGCAGGCTGCTGTTCCACATAATTCCGCATGGGGGACGGCGTGAAGCCTCCTTGTGCCGCGTCAATATAGCCGGTACGGTCATTAACGCCCGCGGCGCCCGCATCCTGGCGCCAGGTGGTATTCTCCATGCGAAGACGTTCAATTTCGCCCAGGTCCACCACCGCGTTTGCCAGGGTCCACGCGCGCTTGGAGAGGATGGGGCCTTCACCGGCGAGGCGGTAAGGGGTGGCGATCAGGCCGCCGCCGTCAAAGACGAGGCGGCTGTTGTCGCAGCCGAGGAGGTTGGCGTAGGCATAGACGCATTTCAGGTTGGAAGCGGCGCTCATGACGAGGCGCTTGCGTTCTTCGTTCTTGCGCGGGGTGAAGGGGGAGGCGCTGGGGTTGCACACGATTTCCGCGCCTGCGCGCACCCGTTCGCGGGCGGGCGACGCCGTACTCCACAGGTCCTCGCAAATTTCAGCCGTGACACTGCCAAAGGGGAGCCGGAAGACCAGGTCTCCTGCGGGCACGCCGTTGATGGTCGTAACGCCGCCCTGCCAGGAGGTCCAGTTGCGGGCCTCGTAAAAAATGCTGTAGGCGGGCAGGTATTTTTTCAGTACAAGCCCGTAAATAATTTTGTTGCTGATCATCGCCGCGGCGTTGAAGATCATGGAATTGTGGAGCACGGGCAGTCCGACCAGCACGGCGATATCTTCGCAACAGGCGGCTATCTCCGCAAGCGCCGCCCAGCTCTGGTGCGCGATGTCGGGCCAGAAAATCCGGTCCTCCAGGCTGTACCCCGGGATGCCGAGTTCCGGTGTCACCAGGAGATGGGTGCCCGCCTGCCGGGCCGCTCCGATGACTTCCGTCAGGCGCGACTTGTTCCCGGCGAAGTCGCCCACCTTCACGGATACTGCCGCTACGCCGATATTTATCAGACGCATCGTTGAACCTTTCCTGTGCCATCCATAGGGGCGGAGACCCCGCCCGGTGAAATTTTGTCCGGTCGTCAATGTCCAAATTAAGGGTCCCAACCAGGAAGTGGATAACCGTGGTTTACACAAACAAAGCGATGGAACGCCTGTCCGGTTCCCAATCTGTCGCGAACAGGGCGCCCGCCGTTTTTTTACGCCGTACCTTCCGGATTGATCAGCATCCTGTCTTTCATCTCTCCCAGGCGGGGCGACAGCAGCACTCTATAAATCTCCGGGTTTCTAAGGCGCTTATATTCCTCCGGGAGGCGCTTCTGTTCCGCCAAGGCGCGTTCCCGTATGGCCAAGGCGGACAATGGCGGCCGCACGCGTTTTCCTTTTTCAAAAACCGTTTCCAGCAGTGATTTTGCCGACACGGCGTTTTCAAGGTGCCGCGCCGCGTGGGGATGTTTTTGGGCGCGTCCCGGTATGGCGCCTTCCCCGGGCCACGCTTCCGATTCGAGGTACAATACGTCGCCCAGTGGCTGTCCGGCGGCGTCATAGTAGCGCACCAGGTTTTTGCGTCCCGGGTCCGTGGCCTTCTCGAAATTGGAGGTGACTTTCATGCGCGGCTGCCACTCGCCGTTTTCATGGATGGCCACCAGTTTGTATACACCGGGAAGCGCCGGGGCGTCATAGCCGGTAATCAGTTGTGTGCCCACGCCCCAGGAATTGATCTTTGCGCCCTGGCGCTTGAGGTCCGCTATCAGGTCCTCATTCAAATCATTCGAGGCGACAATGAGCGGTTCGCCAAAGCCCGCTTCCATCATCATGGAATAACAGATTTTGCTGAGTTTTGCCAGGTCGCCCGAGTCGAGCCGCACCGCGGGGCGTATGGGAATGCCCTGCGCGCGCATTTCACGAAAAACCTGTATGGCATTAGGGAACCCGCTTTTTACCGGGTCATAGGTATCCACCAGCAGCACGCAGCGGTCGGGATAAAGGCGTGCGAATTCGCGGAAGGCCTCGAGTTCCGAGGGGAAACTCATTACCCAACTGTGCGCGTGGGTGCCGGCCACGGGGATGCCATGTATTTTTCCTGCGAGCACATTCGAGGTGGAGGAGCAGCCGCCAATGTAGGCCGCCCGGGACGCGCTGACGCCCCCGTCAGGGCCGTGGGCGCGCCGCAGCCCGAACTCCATGACCGGGTCATCCTGGGCGGCCAGGCAGACACGGGAGGCCTTGGTGGCGATGAGGGTCTGGTAGTTGACCATGTTCAGCAGGGCCGTTTCCACCAGTTGCACTTCCAAGATGGGGCCCTCCACTTGAATGACAGGCTCGCTGGGGAAAACGCAGTCGCCTTCCGGAACGGCGCGCACTGTGCAGCAGGGGGTAAACCCGCGCAGGTAGTCAAGGAAAGCCTCTTCAAAGGTGCCCAGCGAACGCAGATAGGCCAGGTCATCTTCGCTAAACCGCAAGTGCTCGAGGTAGTTTAAAAAGTCTTCGAGACCGGCGGCCACCGCATAGCCCGTGTTCGGGGGAAGGCTGCGGAAGAAATAGTCAAAACTGACCGCCTGCCCCGTCCGGCCACTTTTCCAGTGACCAGCCATCATGGTCAGCTGGTAGAAGTCGGTCAGCAGCGCCATATCTTCGCGCAGGAACCAGGGATGTCGCGGGGTATTCATGTGAGGCATTCACTTTTTATGATCGTGACGCCCGCCTCTTCCAGGTTTTTAAGGACTTCCGTTGTGTTGGCGGGATTGACGGCACGCACGGCATCCTGCACGAGCAGGACCGAGAAGCCCTCCTTCAACGCGTCAAGTGCGGTGGCTCTTACGCAGTAATCAAGCGCCAGTCCCGTAACGAATACGCGTTCCACCCTGCGGCCACGCAGTTTGGCAGCCAGCCCGGTACCTTCAAAAGCGCTGTAGGCGTCCTTTTCCGGGGTGACTGCCTTGTCCACGATCAGGGCGTCAACGGGTATGCGCAGGTCGCCGTGAAACTCGGCTCCGGGCGTGTCTTGGACACAGTGGGTGGGCCAACTGCCATCCTTGTATTCCGGCGAATAAGAAAAACTGCAGTGTTCGTCCGGATGCCAGTCCCGGGAGAAGACAATATGGTCGAAGGCTTTTTGCATGCAGTTGATGACGCGGACAACACGTTCCCCTTCCGGAACGGCAAGCGCGCCGCCGGAGCAGAAATCGTTTTGAACGTCAACAACCAGTAATGCGTCCTTCGCGGTCACCTGCAACATCTGGCGTTATCCTTGAAATACTTGCTGGGCGATAAAAATAATCTTGTCATGATCGAATGCCACCGGCGGCAGGTCCGATACCGGAAACCATGCGGCCTCCGCGGCGTCGTCCGCTGCCCCCAGGGGCGCGGGTAATGGTATAAATCCGTAAAAAGCCACCGAGATGCTGCGACCCCGAGGGTCGCGTCCGGGATCGCCAAAGGTATAAAACTGTTTCAACGGTATGCCGGCAAGGCCGGTCTCTTCCTCCAATTCACGGGCGGCGGCCGCGTCCAGTGTTTCCTCCATATCAAGAAAACCGCCGGGCAACGCCCAACTCCCGGCAAAAGGATTATTTTTTCGCCGGATAAGCGCCACCTGTCGGTTCCTGTCCCGACCCGAAAAAACTACCGCATCCACCGTGACCATGGGACGAGGATAATCATACACATAAACGCTCACGTCTGCCCAATCTTCTAGTTGTATAAAAGATCATACCCCAAAAGGGAAACATGCTTCACCTTTTTCCTGTGATTTTGTCGCGCGGTTTCAGTGGAAATTGGTTGCAGGGAGTATCCAATTATGCCGGCGCGTTTTGATGTGTGTCGTTTCCAGGTCCGCCTGCGGGTAAAAGAGCCCTTTGTACGCGTGCGAGTCGTCCGGCCCCGGATTGCTTTCAGCGTGTTTTCAGTGCGTGAAAGGCTTGGGAAACGATCTTAATTCGGGTCGGATTGAAAATGTCCCGGGTCGAAGGTATCCATAACCGCCAGGATATCCTCGGCCTTGAATGGTTTTATCAGGAAACCGTCCGCACCTGAAGTGCGCATTTCCGCAGAATGCTGTTCCACGGCTTTTGCCGTGACAATGTACACCTTGATTCCGGCCAGACGGTTGTTGCTTCTGATTTTGCGGCACAATTCCCAGCCGTCCGTATCGGGCAGGGCAAGTTCAAGCATGACCAGCCAATGCCTGCCCTCCTCCGCCAGTTTCAACGCATCCTCGCCGGTGAGGCAATAGTCCACCTGATAGCCCTCTTCCTTGAGGCAGCGCTTGATGAACAGGCAGGTTTCTTCGTCATCATCCACATACAAAATCCGGCTACCAAGGGTGTGTTCCTCGAAAGTCTTCTGCCCGAGCGCGTAATGAATGCCGCTGAGCAGGGTGCTTTTCCTGAAACTGCGTTTGACCCGAGCCGCTACGCGGTTCCTGAACACCTCGTACAAACGGTCATTGTCCGTCAGGATTACGATAGGAACGGAGGCGGAAAGCGGTTCGGAGAATATCTCGTCGAGCAGCATGGTGCCCGTGGGGCCCGATTCCGTGTCCACGATAACGCAGTCCGGGTTATATTTGTGCGCCAGGGTGGCCGCGGCGGCCGGGTAGGCGGCATGAATAATATCCATGCCCTCTGATAACAACGCCTGGCGCACCTGTGCGCTCAACGCGCGATCCTGCGAAACCAGCTCAACCAACAAATGTGTTTCCGTCGGCAGCGCCATCTGCCGTTGTGCTTCCTCAAAGGTTTCGGCCTTTTCATAGCGGGGAAGGGTGAACCGGAACGTGGTGCCTTTGCCTTCCTCGCTCGATACCGTAATGCGTCCGCCGTGCAGCCGCACGAAATCCTGGGCAATCGACAGGCCGATGCCTGTGCCGCCGTATTTTCGCGTGGAGGAACTGTCGTATTGGTAAAAGCGGTTGAATACCTTGTCCTGCGCCTCCTTGGGGATGCCTATGCCCGTGTCGATCACGGAGAAATGCACATCCTTTTTGCGGACCTCCACGTCAATGGTGACGGATCCGCCGTTGCTGTTGAATTTAACCGCATTGGAGAGCAGGTTGTTGAACACCTGGCCTAGTTTGCCCTTGTCGCCTTCTATCAGAATCGGGGGGGCGACGGGCGCATCGGACGGATCATGGACATTCAGGTGCAGGCGTATCGATCTGCCGTCGGCAACCGGACGCACGGTCTGCATGCTTGCGAGAATACAATCCACCACGTCAAAGGGGGTAAACAACATCTCCTCCGAACCGCGGTGCAGCCTGGCAAAGTCGAGCAGGTTTTCGATCAGCGTCACGAGCTTTTCCACGTTACGCATGGTGATGCCGAGATATTCACGCTGCAGGTCGGTAATGGGGCCCGCTTTATTGTTCATAATCATGTCGGTGTAACCCATGACGGCAACCAGCGGCGTGCGGAGTTCGTGGGATACGTTGGAAAGCAGGTGGGTCTTCATCTCGTCCAGGGATTTTAATTCCACGTTGGCGGCATGCAGTTTTTCCCGCGCCTGATTCACTTCCTGAAGGGATTGTTTCAAATTTTCCAACAGCTGGGCGTTACGTATCGCTGCGGCAAGGTGCGGCGCCATCTGCTCGAATATCTCGGCATGGCGCTCCGTAAAACCACCTGCCATGTCGGAACCGAAGGAAAGGGCGCCCGCGATGCCGTTCGCGGCGTGCAGCGGCACGCAAAGAATACTGCGCACGGACGGGGGGAACTGGTAACGTATGGGCAGGGAAGAAGCCACCAAGTCCTTCACCAGCAGGTATCGGCACTCCTGGGCCACCCAGCCCGCGCAGCTGTTGTCGTCGTCCATGCGCGGGAACATTGCCGGGCCTTCCGTCGGTTCCGGCCATAGTTGCCGCGTTTCAAAAGTGCCGTCGCTGAGTTTCAAGGATACGGCAGCGTAGTCAAACTCGGCAAGATGCCGCACTTCCCGGGTCAGGTTCTCATAGACCAGGCCCGCCTCCACGCTTGAATTCACCACATTGGCAATCTGGTTGATGGCGGCGATGCGTTCAGCCCGTTCCTGCACTTCCCCTTCAAGTCTTACATTGCGGGTTACGTCGCGGAAGGAACCGTCCGTGCCGGCGAACTCGTTCTGTTCATCAAAAATGCGTGTTCCTGAAAACTCCACGCAGGCCATCTCGCCATCAGGCCGTTTCAGCCAGACGCGGGCGTTTTCAACATAGGGCGAACCGGTCAGCGCTTGGGCAATCCGGTCGTATTCGGCGCGGTCGACAAAGAAATCGCCCAGTTTTTTGCCCAGGATATGCTCGTAATTGTCGTATCCCAGGATCGCGGCCCCGGAGGGATTGATAAAGGTGATCCGGTCTTTTGCATCTGTCTGAAACCGGCCGTCACGCATGGAGGTGACCAGGCTGCGGTATTTCTCTTCGGATTCCATCAGGTGGCGCATGTTCGTGCGCAGTGCCGAGGCCATCTGGTTGAAGGAAGTTGCCAGTTCTTCTATTTCATCCCCGGTTTCGATGCGCAGTTTCAACTCAAAGTTGCCCTGGCGGATGATCTGGGCGCCTTCGTTAAGGAGGGACACGGGGCGAATGATGCTGTTGTTAACGATACGGTAGGCAACCATGCAAAAGAAGCCGATCACCAGCGCGCTCACCAGCAAGGTGGCCGCGGCGGCGATATTTATGGTGGCAAAGACACCGGGGGTCGGCTGGTGCACTACTACATAAACCGGAAAACGTTCGCTGAGCCTGTGATAGGCCATCAGCACCGGCAGCGTTTGCCCGCGCGAGGAGTAACTCCAGAGCAGGAAGGCGTCTTCACTCTTTTCCATATCCCGCATCAGGCGTTCCGCAAGTTTGGGATGCACCTCCACGACGGTGGGCGGTGGTAAAATGCCCCCGGTTCCTTCGCCCAGAAACACGGTAAACTGCAGGGAGGAGGAGAAGAAAACGACTTCATAACGGTTGCGCTGTTCGTCCTCCGGACGATTTTGTTCATCCAGGATCAGTTCCAGCAAATCGTGCACGCTTTGGTTCTCGTACAGATAACCCAAAATCGCATTGTCCACCGGGTCGAGGACAGGCGTTAATATCTGGGCTGCATACCGGCCCTGCCCGAGCACATAATTCAGGTCGACAAATCCTGTTCGTGTCGGGCGTGGGGCGCCAGGCAACTCCGGCGGCACCGCGTCCGGAGGGAAAATGAGGGGCTGGCATTTGTTGTCGTACAAGTAAAAGTCAGATGCCAGCGACTGGCTGGCTTCTGCTTCATAGGAAAAATACCGGTCCACTTCGGTGCGGTCGGGATTTTTACCGGCGTTATAGTCTCGAAGATAGTGCAGGATTACCGGGGCTTGAGAAATCCTCACCGCAATACGCTCCCGTTCCTGGACTACCAACCGCATTCCACCGGCAGTTTTACGGGCTGTCGTCAGGAGATTGCGCATCACCGTGATTTGTTGACCCTCGCGCGCGGCAAAATAGCCGATTAAGAGGGCCAGGGTCATGGGAATCACACCCACCCACAAAATGGAAAGGATAAATCTGCGTTCTATGCTGGAACGACCGGACTTCACTCCCAGAACTCCTCCAAAAAGAAACAGACCGGCGTACGAACCAAGCCCGAACGCCGGTCATCAATCACAACAGGGTGTCGGATTTTCTGACGCTGATTATTCCTTGCCGACCTTCCGGCTCATCAGTTCTCGGACCTTTGCAAGAAACAGATCCACCTTGAAAGGCTTGGCGAGATAATCATCCGCACCGCAGGCAAATACACGCTCTATATCCTGTTCTTTGTCGAGACAGGTGACCGCCATAATCGGAATGTTACGGGTGGCTTCATTATTGCGCAATGCGCGGCAAACGTCAAATCCGTTGATTTCCGGCATTAGGAAGTCGAGCAGAATCAGATCCGGAGTGGTCTGGGCCGCACGCAACCCTACCTCGGTTGCGTTGCTGACTTTAATGAGCTCATAACCTTCATCGCCCAGGATGCGTTCCATCAAGGCCAGCGCGTCGGGGTCATCGTCCACAATCATGATCTGGCGATGGCCAAAACCTTTGTCCCGGGGAAACATATCAAACTGTTCCCGAAAAATATCCAGGTCTTTTTCCAATATACGATAGTGACCGCCGGGGGTGCGGGACGCCTTGATCAAGCCCTGCTTAATCCAGTTTTTAATGCTGTGATGGGTCACATGGCATACCTTGGCGGCTTCAAAGGTCGTATACGCTTTTTGTTCTCTGTCCATGGCGAAAAATTTTCCCTTTCTCACAAGTTGTAACAAAACTCTGCCGATGACACTCTGTTGCACCCTGGGGATATACAGCCCCCATGGTACACAATTCACAAATTCAAACGAATTCCCAATAAGTATACCGTGACTTACGGCAATGTGTCAACTTTAATTTTAATGTAAATGAAACATGTGCAAAACATATATCACTTGAGGATGTTTTACGCATAGGGAACGATTCGTTGATATTAAATGTTTTTTCATCACATGACAACTAACAATACTTGTACATCTGGTATATTGGACAAAATTACCTATCAATTCTATATATACTAAGCAAAACGAAGTGATTATCAAAAATATACTTCCCAAAAATATACTTACCGATGTATTTATAAAGAATAGATAGCAAAATCTGTTTTTTTGTCCGCTTGTCTTTTCAGTTTGACGTTTTTGAACTTATCGTGCACTTCGTGATTAATTGTGGGTATGGTTCATTTTTGCGGCAACTAAAAAAGAAAATTTTGTGGATAGACGGCACAGTTATTTTTGTCAATTCTATGCAAATAAAAACAACAGTCGCTTCTCCCTTAATGTTACCATTTCCAAGTCCATAATGCAAACGGATAACGTATTATGCTTCCTTTTATCTTCTATCCATACTGAGAGAAACGCTTCTATGTAGCGTTTTATCTTCGGTAAGTGCTTCTGGATATTTTTTACCCCGTTTCTTGCGACGGGTGGTAGAGGCGCAACAAGTATTGAGATGTTCTCCGAGTTTTTCCCGAACGAGAGGTGCCGCCTTTGGGACTTTGCGGAGAGTGCTTCAGGAGAGAATAAAACCGCTGCCAAGGAGGGAAAAAACGCCGCAACATGCATGGAATGGAGCGGCGTTTGAGGAATCATAGTACTGGCCTTTGATCTTGGGCCACCTTCATTTTTGGGTCTGGCCGGTTGATTACCGGCTTGCAGTACCCCGGGGGATCAATATTGGAACAACGGCGTGGACAAATACCGTTCACCGGAATCAGGCAGGATCACTACGATGTTCTTTCCCGTATATTCGGGCTGTTGGGCGAGCCGAACCGCCACTGCGGCAGCCGCGCCACTGCTGATACCGCAAATAATGCCCTCTTCTTTGGCCAGACGCCGCGCCATTTCAAAGGCTTCGTCATCGGTGACGGTTTCCACCTTGTCTATAAGTTTAAGGTCAAGAACTTCCGGCTTGAAGCCGGCGCCGATACCTTGAATCTTATGTTTACCGGGTTTCCCTCCCGACAGTACGGGGGATGCGTCAGGTTCCACCGCAACACTCTCAATTTCTTTGGCTTTTTCGTGCTTGATATACTTGGTAATACCGGTTATGGTGCCCCCCGTGCCTACGCCAGCGACCACGACATCCACGGTGCCGTCAGTATCTTCCCATATTTCCGGGCCGGTGGTTTTGAAGTGGATATCCGGGTTAGCGGGATTTCTAAATTGTTGGGGCAGGAAATAGTCGGGATTCTCATCCGCGATTTGTTCGGCGGTGGCGATGGCACCGGGCATTCCCTTTTCGCCGGGCGTAAGTATCAGGTCGGCGCCGAAGGCTTTCAACATGGAACGCCTTTCAAGACTCATGGTTTCAGGCATAGTCAGTATAAGTCGATAACCCCGGGCCGCCGCTACAAAGGCCAACGCAATGCCGGTATTTCCTGATGTTGGCTCCACAATCGTGCCGCCTGGTTTGAGTTTGCCGAGTTTCTCCGCTTCCCAAACCATGTTTGCTCCGATACGGCATTTTACAGAGTAAGCGGGGTTACGGCCCTCAATTTTTGCGAGTACCTGGGCGGTCTTGGAGCCGGATACAACGTTATTCAATCTGACCAGAGGAGTGCGCCCGATGGAAAAAGTGTTATCATGAAAGATCTTCATATCCTTCCCTTTCCATTCACTAATTTCTTTCTCAATCTCTTTTTTACTAAGGGGATAAATCAATCGGTATGAACTTAACACTTACCAGCACGGTCTCTATTCCCACAATATCACTAAAGATTGTCAAGTATCAATACGGCCTGTTTATGAGCCTGGTTATGAGGGAAGACTTTAATGCTTGTATTCACTGCCGAATGTCAGGAACTTGAAACTGAAATTTAGGGATATGGCTTGCCATAAATATTACAGGATAAGTTCCCGCAGGTCTATACAGTTGAACAGAGCGGCATTGAAACGTATAATCTTATTCACAAAAGGGGTTGTGAGAGTCGCGGGTGAGTTGTTCTGGAGCCCATCCCTTATATATCAGTCTTTCTGTTATCAATGAGGAGATTTCCCATGATTAACATTGGTATTGTTGGCGCCACCGGGTATGGTGGCCGGGAGTTGTTGCGCCTTTTAATTGGCCATCCCCAGGCGCGCCTGGTTGCTGCGGCATCCACGAGCGTGGCGGACAAGCCGCTTGGGCAGGAACTTCCAGCCTTTAACAAACTTATTGACCTGGAGTTTGAATCTTTTGACGCAGCCTCTCTTGCCCAGCGTTGTGATGTTGTTTTTGTCGGGGTGCCCGGCAAGGCGAGCATGGCGCCGGTGGCCGCGTTGCGTGAAGCGGGTATCCGCGTAATTGACATCGGTCCGGATTTTCGGTTGAAGGACACTGGAGCGTTCCACCGGTATTATGGGGCCGATCATACGGCTGCCCACCTGCTTGAGGAGTCCGTGTATGGTCTGGTGCCCTGGTACAGGGACCGACTGCGCGACGCGCAGTTGGTAGCGGTGCCGGGCTGCTATCCCATCAGTGCCATTCTGCCCTTGCGCCCGCTGATGGAAGCCGCCCTTTCGGATATCCCGGTGGTGATAGACAGTATCTCAGGCATTTCCGGTGCCGGCAAAACACCCTCGGAAGCCTTCCACTTTCCGGAGATGAACGAAAACTTGAAGGCTTACAAACTCGGTCTCCACCAGCACACGCCCGAGATTGAGCAGGAACTGCTGCACAAAGTGACGGTCCAGTTTACGCCCCACGTGGCGCCCCTGACACGCGGCATTCTTACCACCATCACGGTGCGCCCGCAGCACTTATTTGATCCGACGCCCTTCTATGCCCGCTATTCGGATGAACCTTTTATCCGGGTGCTGGGTGAGGGGCGTCTGCCGGAAATACGTTATGTGCGCGCTTCCAATTTCTGTGATTTTGGCTGGGTCCGTGATGAACGCACGGGCAACCTGCTGATCGTCAGCGCCATCGACAACCTGATGGGCGGTACGGCCGGCATGGCGGTCCAATGCATGAATCTCATGTTCGGCCTGGAGGAAACGACCGGATTACGCTGGGGAGGCATGGCGCCATGAATACCATAACCAAGGGCGTATGCGCGCCGGCAGGGTTCCGGGCCGCCGCCGCCGCGGCAGGCATTAAGAAACCGGGCGCCACCCGCTTGGATTGCGCCCTTATTGTCACTGACAGGCCCGCTGCCGTGGCGGGCGTGTTTACAACAAACCGCGTTTTTGCCGCGCCGGTCCGCTACTGCCGCGAGATATGCCGTGCCGGGGAGGCCCGCGCCATTTTCGCCAACAGCGGCAATGCCAACGCCTGTACGGGCGAGCACGGATACGAGGATGTCCGCGAGACCGCGCGGCTGGCGGCGGGCCTGCTGGACTGCGCCCCGGAAGCGGTATGCGTCTGCAGTACGGGCGTCATTGGCGTGCCCATGCCCATGGACCGTCTGGCGCAGGGTGTGCGCGCTTGTGTCGCCTCCCTGTCGGATGCGGGCGGCGGGGATGCCGCCCGGGCCATCATGACCACAGATACCGTACCGAAAGAAGCGGCGGTTGATGTGGCTGTGGACGGCGGTGTGGCGCGTATCGGCGGCATGGCCAAGGGCGCCGGCATGATCGCGCCGAACATGGCCACCATGCTGGCGTTTCTGACGACGGACGCCCATATCCGCCCCGAGCACCTGCAGCCCCTGTTGCGCGCCGCCGCTGACTGGTCCTTCAACTGTATCTGCGTGGACAACGACATGAGCACCAACGACACGCTGCTCTGCCTGGCGAACGGCGCCTCCGGCACCGGGGAATTGCTGCCGGGAACGGACGCGTACTTGCGTTTCGGAGAAGCGTTAACCAGCGTATGCGGCGATCTTGCCCGGGCGCTTGTGCGCGATGGTGAAGGCGCCACGAAGTTTGTCGAGATAGAAGTCGATGGCGCTCCTGATGACGCCTTGGCCCGCCAGGTTGCGGGCAGCATAGCCCGTTCCCAATTATGTAAGACGGCTTTTTACGGTCAGGACGCGAACTGGGGGCGTATCGCATGCGCCGCCGGGTATGCCGGTGTGGCCTTCGATCCGGAACGTGTCAACGTGCATATTCAGGGCATCTGCGTCCTACAGCAAGGCCGTCCGACAATGTACAGCGAAGCGGAGGTGCAGGCCCGCATGAAAGAACATGACTTGAAAGTGCGCGTCGAACTGCAGTCTGGTTCCGGCCGCGCTGTGTTCTGGACTTCCGATTTGAGCGTTGATTATGTAAAAATAAACGCGGATTATCGTACCTGAACCGGGTGGAGACAACCTGATTATGCAGCGTTACATAGAAAAGGCGGAGGTCCTCATCGAGGCGCTGCCCTATATCCGTCAGTTTTTCGGCAAGACCGTGGTTGTCAAGTACGGCGGCGCGGCCATGCTCGATCCCGCTTTACGCGCGAGTACGGCGCAGGATATCGTGCTGATGCGTTACGTGGGCATGCGCCCCATCATCGTGCACGGCGGTGGTCCGGCCATCAACGCCATGCTGAAAAAACTGGACATCCAGTCCAGGTTCACAAAGCAGGGCCTGCGCGTGACGGATGGGGAGACCATGAACGTGGTGGAAATGATGCTTGCCGGCTCCGTGAACAAGGATATTGTCACCCTGCTCAGCCAGGCGGGCGCTGAGGCGGTCGGCCTGAGCGGCAAGGATGGTCGGCTTCTCTATGCCCGCAAGGCCGCGGCGCCGGACGGCGAAGACATCGGCCATGTCGGTGAAATCGATTCCGTCAATACCAAGGTGCTTGACGTGCTTTGCGAAAACGGCATTATTCCCGTGATCGCACCTATCGCCACGGACAAGTCCGGCGGCACGTGGAATGTTAACGCCGACACGGCGGCTGGAGATGTCGCCGCGGCGGTCGGCGCGGAAAAACTTGTGTTCCTTACCGACACGCCCGGCCTGTTGCGGGATGTGAATGACCCGGAATCCCTGATCCACCGGGTGCATTCGCGCGACGTGGAGCAACTCAAGAAGCAGGGTATTATTGTCGGCGGCATGGCGCCCAAGATTGACGCCTGCCTGAAGGCGCTCAATTTCGGCGTGCGCCGCACCCACATTATCGACGGACGTGTTTCGCACAGCCTGTTGCTGGAAATTTTTACGGATAAAGGATTGGGTTCCTTGGTCAGCCACGACGTGCCCGAAGGCGTGGAAGGATTTTAGCATGCGCGATTATTTTCTCGTAGACATCATTATCAGGGGCGGCATCCTTATGTGGCCCATCATGTTGTGTTCCATCATCGGCCTTGCCGTGATCATAGAACGATTCTTCGCGCTGCGCCGCGCGGATATTGACACCCGCGAATTCATGGATGTCATGCGGCAGCTGTTGCGGCAGAACCGTATCCGCGAGGCCATCGAAGTTTGCGACGAGGCCCAGGTGCCGGTGGCGCGCATCATGAAGGCGGGCATCCTCAAGCACAACCGCAGCAAAGAGGACATCCGCGAGGCCATCGAGGACGCAGGTCGCTTTGAAATCCCCCGGTTGGAAAGGTATCTTTCGGCCCTTGCCACCTGTTCCAACATCGCACCGTTGCTCGGGCTGCTCGGCACGGTGCAGGGCCTGATCAAGGCCTTCAGCCAGATTCAGCTCAAGGGCGGGCAGGTCAAACCGAGCGATCTCGCGGAAGGCATCGGCAACGCGCTGATCACTACGGCGGCCGGCCTGACCGTGGCCATTCCGATTATTGTAATTTACAATTATTTCGTGACCCGTGTAGACGGCATGGTTCTGGAAATGGAAATGAGTTCGTCGGAACTGATCGAACTGCTGACCCGGCACCACGGGGAGCGTGAGATTTAACCTATGAAATTCAGAAGGACAAGCGACCGAAAAGTACGCGCAGCCATCGATTCGACGCCCCTCATCGACGTGGTGTTCCAGTTGCTGATATTTTTTATGCTGACCTCCAGCTTCGTCGTGCACACCTCCGTGCCCGTCGAGTTGTCCGAGGCCAAGGGCACCTCGGAACTGGACAATAAGGAAATGTCCATTACGCTTGCCTACGGTACGGGTGGACCGGAGGACGGCGGCGAAGTGTACCTCAATGATGTGGCCATTGCCAACTGGACCCAGCTGACCCGGTCAATGGCCGAATTGCGTGAACGGGAACCGGAGGCGGTGGTGCTTATCCGTCCCGACGCGCGCGTACCCACCGAACGTTTGGTGAAAGTGCTGGGCTTCGCGAATAGCGTGGGCATCAAGCATTACGGGATTGCGGCCATCCCGCCAAAGGAAGAACAGTGACATGGCGGTTACCGCGCCGGAATCTGTGCCTGACAAGCGCAAGGGGGGAAGGAATAGCCGGTCCCCGAACGTAGTTTTTCACTGGAAAAAGCGCGGACGGCTGATTACGGCGCTGGTAGTCTCCCTGTTCTTTCACCTGTCCATGATCACCATTTTCAGGATTGTCATCGTCCTGCCAAGGGATCAGGTCAGTTACTACGATGTGCATATCGTGTCCAGTCCGCCTGCGGCTGCGCCCGATCCCGGCGCAGCGCCGGCGCGCCCGGAGGACACCCTTTCCCTTGGCGGTGCATCCCTGTATGATGCCCTGCCCGAGGTGGAACTGCCCGTTATTGAATTCGCGGAACTGGAGCGTCTGCGCATCCGCTACGATGCTGCGAAACCGCTGCCGGAAATGGACAGCCTCTTTGAGGACTACCAACCCACGGACAGCTGGGCGCGCTTTGGCGGTGAGCTGCAGCGCTTTGGCAAAACACTTCGGGAACTGGCGTTTCCCGGCGAGGAGGCGCCTCCAGTGGTGGCCCCGCCGGGAAAGAAACGGTTGCTGACGCATCGGCCTGCGGAAGGTTTTGAAGCCTATATCGAATGGAACGGGCCGCCCGAAAACCGGGAACTCCTTTTTTCTCCTCCCGTCAAAGCCTTGTGGGGCGTGAATCCGAACGACCTCGAGCGGCCCCTTGAAATCGTGTTTAAAGTGGATTCAAGCGGCAAGGTGGTTAACGTGTGGAGCCCCATCCTTGAAGATTCCGGCATGATTGACGATGTGCAGATGACGGTGTTACAGTACCGTTTCGCGCCGCTGGTCGGCGCCGCCGAACAATCCGGTGTGCTGATTATCGGGGCGACGGGGGACGCCCCATGATTGAAATCACCTTCAGCACGGCCATTCTCGTCTATGGCGCCATTATCCTGGCAGGTTTTATTTTTCTTTATTTCTTCAGTGAACTTCGTGCCCGGCATGTATATCGCGTCCTGGAAAAACAGTTCCTCTGGCGTTGTTCCTTTTGCAGTTTTATGTACTTGGACGAAGACGCCGCTACCCTGTCCCTTTGCCCCCGCTGCGGCAGTTACAACACCATTGCCGACGGCCAGGACCGCGCCGTGGGTATGTCGCGCAGGTATCTGGTCGAGGCCCAGGAAGAGCAAAATGCGCGGGAAAAGGAAGAACAAGTCCTGCCGCGCCGCAATGCCGCGCGCAGGAAACGTCCCGGCCAGACCCGCCGCGGGCCCCGGAGAAGACACTGAGCCAAATGCGGCGCGCTGTTGCATTTTGCCTATAGGGACGGTGTGGACCGGTGAAAGCCCTTGCGGTACCGGGGGCTTCGCAGGTCGATACCCGCATGCTGATGGATGGCTTCGAAGAGGGTGATCCGTTTCCAGGGACCTTCCACGCGGATCACATGTCCTTGATAGGTGAATGCACTGCAGCCGAGCACCGTTTCCGTGACGCAGGTCAGCATTTCTTCGGTTTCGTCCATAGGCTCTTCCCTTGCCAAAATCGCCAAATTGCGCATTCTGCTAACACAATAATACGAACGGTTACTTGACATTGACGGGATCAATAGGTATGCTATCTTCTTATAGAACGATACGAGTATGGGAAAGTTGAATGTCTTAGCGGGGTGAGCATGCAACAGCCTATCCCAGACAGACTTCTGTCTGCCGCACCCAGACTTCTGCCTGTCACACCCAGACTTCTGACTGTCGCAGCCAGACTTCTGTCTGTCGCACCCAGAGTTCTGCCTGTCGCACCCAGAGTTCTGTCTGTCGCACTCAGAGTTCTGCCTGTCGCACCCAGAGTTCTGTGAACCACTTGCGGACGTCAAAAAATGATTTTTTGAAACCAACGAAGGTCTGCAGGAAGGCCGTACCCCCTCGATAGCGGGCGTAAACGCAACGGGTATGCTCAGGGAGCAAGTTGCGTAAAACATGATAATGGAGCAACATAAAAGGAGGAAAGCACCATGTCAGATTACATTCCAGGAAGCGATACGGAAAAAGCGATATGGCTGAATCAGTTCAGCAACTGGTTGCTGGCCAACGGCGCGACCCACGGGTTTACCGTAGACGAAGTCAACGCCATGCGCGCCGCCGCCACGGTTGCCATGGACGCCCTCACCGATATGGAAACCGCCCGGGCCGCCGCGCGCGCCGCCACCGCCACCAAGAACGACGCCATGGGCGCGGCCGTTGCGCTAGCCCGCGAAGACGCCCAGCGCCTCCAGAGCTGGCCCACCACCACCGATGCCGACCGGGCCGATGCGGGCATCACCATCCCCGACAGCACCCCCACGTCGGCCGACGCCGACGCCATTTTGAGCGTTGCCGCGCCGTTGATCCTGCTCGATTTCAGCGTGCGCCGCCAGGTCACCATCCATTGGGGGCCCAACCCGTCCAACGAACAGCAGAACGGACGGCCCGCCGGCGTCATCGGCTGCCAGGTCGAATACGCCCTCGGCGGCATCCCTGCTGATGAAAACGTCTGGCGCGTGCTCGAAACCGACACCGACTCTCCCTGCATCCACAGCGTCAGCGAAACCGCGCCGACCACCATCGCCTACCGTGCCCGCTACGTTGGCAAAAACCTCAAACTCGGCCCCTACGGCGACCCCGCCGAATGCACCGTAACCCTGTGAGAACATGCGTATGTTGTTCATGCTTTAGCATGCGCTTCGGCATAGGCCATGCCCGCACGCTAAAGCGTGAACAACATACAAGAGCATCTTAAGTGTTATACAAGAACCCAGAAAGGACTATATCATGAAACTCCGTGCGACACCCCGAATTCTCCTCCTCCTCATCGCCCTTGCGGCCATCCTGACCGCCACGCAGGCCACCGCCGACGTCACTATCCCCGACCCCGGCCTGGAAAGCGCCATTCGTACTAACCTTGTACTTGGACCCACCGACCCGATTACGGAAACCGCCCTGGCAGGGCTGACACATCTTTATGCTAACGCAGATAGTATTGTGGACCTGACCGGCCTGGAGTATTGCACCAGTCTGACGGTGTTGCATTTAGAGGACAACAAAATCAGCGACCTTACGGGGCTGCAGGGGCTCACCAGCCTGACGACGTTGTACTTGCACAACAACCAAATTAGCGACCTTACGCCTCTTTCTGGCCTCACCAGCCTTACGGAGCTGTGGCTGTACGAAAACCAAATTAGCGACCTCACGCCGTTGTCGGGACTTACCAGTGTGGAAGTGTTAATCCTGAGTGAGAGCTGCATATCGGATCTAAGTCCCCTGTTAAGTTTACCTGCATTATTAAGTTTGAGTATTAATCACAATCCGCTGAGCGATACCGCTCAAAACGTGCAAATACCCCAGTTAGTTGGTAATGGGGTGGGCGTAGACTTTATCACCTGGAGTGATGACTACTGCGCTGCGGGAGTTACCATCCCCGACCCCGGCCTGAACAGCGCCATTCGCGCTAACCTTGGACTTGGACCCACCGACCCGCTTACGAAAGCCGCCTTGGCGGGGATTATGTATTTGAATGCGGAGGAATACAATATCGCAGACTTGACCGGACTGGAATACTGTGTCGGCTTGGAGTCCCTGAATCTCTTCAACAACCAGTGTAGCGACCTCACGCCGCTTTCTGGGCTCCCCCACCTGGAGAGCCTGAGATTGGAATTGAACCAAATCAATGACCTCGCGCCGCTGCAGGGGCTTACAGACTTGCGTATATTGCATCTGAACCATAATCAAATCAGTGACCTCGCGCCGCTTTCTTGGCTCACCAGCCTGACGGTTCTGTACCTGGGCGAGAACCAAATCAGCGACCTCACGCCGCTTTCTGGGCTCACCAGCCTGGACTCGGTGGGGCTGCACGTGAACTGCATATCGGATTTGACTCCGCTGCTAGGGCTGCCCGCCGGGGGATATCTTGGAATCGATTTAAATCCGCTGAGCGACACCGCCATTACCGTACAGATTCCCCTGTTGGAGGAGAATGGTGTAGATGTTGTATTCACTACCTACAGCGATGAAAACTGCACCGCTTCTGAAGGCGAAGGTGAACCCCCAGCCGAAGGGGAAGGCGAACCTCTGGTTGAAGGGGAAGGCGAACCTCTGGTTGAAGGGGAAGGCGAACCACCGGTCGAAGGAGAAGGCGAAGTCATTGAGAATCCGGAAGGCTGTCCTAAGCCTTACGGCGGTACCTACGAAGCAGGGGATGATTTATGCCTGTGTGTGCCGTGGCCCGTTTCCAGTACTTCCACTTATGCATGGGCAAAGGATGGTGTCCCGCTTGCAGACAGTGGCCGTATCTATGGCGCCAACGCGCGCACGCTGCACATCATCCTGTTGACGATTGAAGATTCCGGTCTGTATACCTGCACCTACGACGATAGCGCCAAGGCTATACAGGTGTTTGAAGCGCCGGTGCGGGTCGTGGACGAACTTCCCGCCTTGAATACGCTCGGCCTGATTGCCCTGGCTGCGGCCGGAAGTATGTTAGGATTCCTGATACGGAAGAAACGCGCTTAATCTTGAACTCTTACCGAATTTCTTGCGGGCCGTCATGAATCCCATGGCGGCCCGCCTGCTGTTGCACAAAGGCGCTCAGAGCGATTCCGTTGACAAAAAATTATGGGTTCTGTTTGTTGTCAAGAGGAGTGTTATGTTCTGGTTCAGTGCAACAATCTCAAAACAACGAGTCATTCCGGTTTTTCGCGGTGGAAAAAAAGACGTGTATCGAAGGGAGTACCAGGCCGCGAAAAGACCGGAATCTATCTTCTGCAACCCTGGAGGCGGAACCGTCCGTTTCCTCTTATTTTTGCAACGGGGAAGCGGACATTCATTACAGCGGGCTGAATCTGGATTCCGGTCTTTTTCGCGTTACCCAGTATTGTTCTTTGACCCGAGTCATGGGTCGCGAAAAAACCGGAATGACGAAGGTTCAGGGGTGTCTATACTGAAAGCCAATACTGAATTTTGTTGCGCCGAAGGCGCCGCTTCTTCCGGGCGAAGTTCCGGACGAAGCGTAGATCCTTATTCTTCCGGCCGGAGTTGTGGAAAGAGGATCACGTCGCGTATAGAGGGCGAGTCGGTGACAAGCATGGCCAGGCGGTCGATACCGATGCCCAGGCCGGCCGCCGGGGGCATGCCCACTTCCAGCGCGGTGAGGAAATCCTCGTCGAGGTATTGGGCCTCGTCATCACCGGCTTCGCGCAGTGCGGCCTGCGCTTCGAAACGCTGACGCTGATCCAGCGGGTCGTTTAGCTCGGAGAAGGCGTTACCCACTTCCAGACAGGCGATAAAGGGTTGGAACCGTTCCGTGAGCGCGTCATTGCCGCGTTTCTTCTTTGCCAGCGGGGACAGCTCGATAGGGTAGTCGTAAAGGAAGGTTGGCTGAATGAGGTGGGGCTGTACCTTTAGAGACATGACCTCGTCCACGATTTTCCCGTAGCCCATGTCCGGCGTTACTTCCACGCCCGCGCTGACGGCGAGCTGTGCGGCCACATTGCGGTCCCGGGTGCTTCCTAGGTCGATACCCGCATGCTGACGGATGGCTTCAAAGAGGGTGATCCGCTTCCAGGGACGTTCGACACTTATCGTGTTCCCCTGATAGGTGAACTCGCTGCTTCCCACCACGGTTTCGATGACATGGGTGAGCATTTCTTCGGTTTCGTCCATGAGTCCCATGTAGTCCTGGTAGGCCTCATAGAGTTCCATGGTCGTAAATTCGGGGTTGTGCCGTCCGTCGACACCCTCGTTTCTAAAGCATCGGTTGATTTCGAACACCCGTTCGAAGCCGCCGACCAACAGTTTCTTGAGATAGAGTTCCGGTGCGACACGAAGATAAAAATCCGCGTCGTAGGTGTTGTGGTGGGTGATGAAGGGCCGCGCGGTGGCCCCGCCCGGAATCGGATGCAGCATGGGCGTTTCCACTTCCAGAAATCCATGATTCATGAGCCAGCCCCGCATGGCGTCTATCATCCGAATGCGCTTGTGGAAAATATCCATCACCTCCGGGTTGGCGACCAGGTCGAGATAGCGCTGCCGGTAGCGCGTTTCCACGTCGGATAGGCCGTGATATTTTTCCGCGGAGGCGCGCAGGGATTTCGCCAGCAGGCAGAATTCTTCCGCGAACAGCGTAATCTCATTTCGGCGCGTGCGTTTTATGTTGCCTTTTACACCGATAAAATCACCGATATCCAGGTCTTTCGAGGTTTCGTAGGAAGCCTCACCCACCTGTTTTTCGCCCAGAAAAATCTGGATGCGCGCGCCTTCGTCGCGTATGTCCAGAAATGTGCTTTTCCCCTGGATGCGCCGGGCAACAATGCGTCCCGCGAGTTGTGCGGGCAGAGGTTCCGGCGCTACGCCGGCCGCTTCCGCCTCAAGCGCCTCAAAGCGGTTCCGGGCTTCGGAAACCGTATGGGTGCGGGCAAAGGCGTACTTGTAAGGGTCATCACCCCGCTCGCGGAAGCGCTCAAGTTTCGCCAGGCGGTGGCGCCGCAGTTCGGCTTCGCCGCCCTTTATGTTTTCTTCATCCTGAGTGTTGATATCGCCGGAGTCGGCGGGTAGTGTGATCATCTTGGTGTCATCTCCATCGTGCCGCAAAGGGATGCAACGGGTCGGGCGTTCCCGTTATTTGGAATTACTTTTGCTCTTTCTTTCCAGGTTCCATTTCAGATAGGCTTCAACAAACAGCGTCAGGTCGCCGTCAAGGACCTTAACCACGTTTCCCGTTTCTACGTTGGTACGGTGATCCTTGATCATCTGGTAAGGGTGCAGGACATAACTGCGTATCTGGCTGCCCCAGGCTACGTCCTGTTGGTTTTCACGTACAGCGCTCAGTTCGCTTTCCTGGCGTTTCAGTTCCAAGTCGTACAATTTCGCCCTGAGCATACCCAAAGCGGTTTCCCGGTTGCGGTGCTGGGAGCGTTCTATCTGGCAGGCCACGACGATACCCGTGGGAAGATGGGTTAGCCGAACGGCGCTACTCGTCTTGTTCACCTTCTGGCCGCCCGCGCCGCTGGACCGGAATACGTCCAATTTCAAGTCTTCGTCCCGAATTTCGATTTCAATGGTGTCGTCCACCTCCGCGAGCACTTCAATGGCCGAAAAGGACGTATGACGGCGCGCGTTGGCGTCGAAGGGCGAAATGCGCACCAGTCGATGGACGCCGTCCTCGGATTTCAGGGAACCGTAGGCAAAGGGCCCTGTGACGCGTAAGGAAGCGCTTTTTAAGCCCGCCTCGTCGCCGGGCTGATAGTCCAGCACTTCAACGTTAAACTCGCTTTGCTCGCAGTACCGGGTAATCATCCGGTACAGCATTTCCGCCCAGTCGCAGGATTCGGTGCCGCCTGCGCCGGGGTGTATGCTTATAATGGCGGTCTTTTCATCCCGGGGGTCCATGAACAGGCTGTTCAGTTCAAGGCGGTCCAGTTTCTTTTTCACGTTTTCGAGGTGCGCCGTGATTTCCGCGGTCAGGGAAGCGTCGTTTTCTTCGGAGGCCATCCCGATCAGTGTCTCGGCATCTTCCATTTCCCGGCGCAATTCGTCCGGGGCTGACACCACGGCCTTGCATGCCTTGAGTTGCTGAACCTCCTTCTGCGCGGATTCCTGGTCGTCCCAGAATCCCGGGGCGGACATTTTCTTCTCGATGGCCGTAATTTCTCTCTTTACAGCGTCCACATTGAGGCAGGAACGCAGCTCACGCAGGCGGTTCGCGTAGGCTTCTATCGTTTCAAGTTCCAGTTCGTACATAAGATAACGTAATCCTCGGTATAGACCCCGCAGCAACAGGGTGGGCTAGATTATCCGATATAAAAGGCCAGGTAATACAGGGCCGGTGCGCCGAACAAAAAGGCGTCACACCGGTCCAGGGCGCCGCCATGGCCGGGAAACAGGGTGCCCGAGTCCTTGACGCCGGCGCTGCGTTTAAGGGTGCTTTCCGTAAGATCGCCCAGCTGCCCAACCACGGACAACAGGATGGCGACCAAAATATATAGGGCCAGGGGCCAATCCGGGTAGGATTCCCAGTGCAGCGCCTCTTTGAGGGCGTACAGCACCGCGGCAGCCGCCGCGGCGCTGAAGAGGGCCGCTATGGCGCCTTCCACGGTTTTATTGGGGCTTATTTTTGGGGCCAGCTTGTGCTTTCCGAGCCTCTTACCGATCAGGTAGGCGCCCGTGTCCGAAATACCAATTACGGCGAGCAATAGTGTAATCATGGCCGGTCCGGAGACCGGGGTCTGGTGAAGGGCAGTAAAATAGGCTGGCAGGTATCCTGCGTACATCAATCCTAAGATGGACACGGACAAACCCGCGATGTCTTTTCGTGCGGACAATAAATGCGCGGCCATGATCAGGAGAAGGCAGATCGCGAGGAGCATGCGCAGGTCAGCGATTGCCGATCCTGCCGCCAGCAGGGGAGCCAGCAGTGTCACAAGAAACCCCCGCGCGTCCATATCCAGTTTGCGAGCCATGGCGAAGAACTCACAGGCGCCTACGAAACTCAGGAACAGTACCAGCAGCACAAAGGCCCAGCGTAACGAGGGCAGCCACACGATGGCCGTGACAGCCGGCAGCCAAATCAATGCCGTTGCCAAGCGCAACGCGGTGCCTTCCAGACGTGGAAATGTCATGGGCGGCCTCCGAAACGGCGGTTCCTGGCCTGGTATTCCACGATGGCATCATTCAGGCAGGACCGGTTGAAATCCGGCCACAGGGTTGGCGTGACGATAATCTCGGCGTAGGATATCTGCCACAACATGAAGTTGCTGATCCGGTTCTCGCCGCTGGTGCGGATTAGCAGGTCTACTTCCGAATGTTGCGGCAAATAGAGATTGGCTTCGAGCGCTTCTTCCGTGATGTCTTCTTCTCTCAAGTTTCCCGCTTTGACCTGTCCGGCCAGGCGCCTGGCCGCGTCCACCAGCTCCTGCCGTCCCCCGTAATTCAAGGCAATGCAGACGTCCATGGCCTTGTTATTGCGTGTCTGTTCCAGACACTCCCGTATGTCACCGGCGGTTTCCCGAGGAAGGTCCTCCAGATTGCCCATGTGAAGCAGGCGCACATCGGTTTTCTGTATCTGGTCTGAGTACCGTTTCACGTATCTGGACATGAGGCGGAAAAGAGAGTCCACTTCCTTTTTGGAACGGCGCCAGTTTTCCGTGCTGAAGGCGAACAGGGAAAGCGTTTTTACGCCCAGTTCGCGGCAAGCCTCCGTGATTTCATACACGTTTTTGGCGCCCGCTTCGTGCCCTTTTGAGCGGGACTTCCCATGGCGTTCGGCCCAGCGTCCGTTCCCATCCATAATGATGGCGATGTGACCGGGTATGTGTTCCGGGTCGATACGACTGTCCGGCGCCTCTTGCTTTTTCATAACTGCGCTCCATTTCGGCAGGGGCCGAGGGGGCGAATCCTGCCCGGGATAGAAGACCTCCCATATCCAACAGAAAAGCCGCGAAAGGAACCTTACCTGCCGCGGCTTATTTCGGCGTGTTCGCGGCCTGGGCCGCCTGCCGGTCACACTTCCATGATGTCAGTTTCTTTCGACTTGAACACTTCGTCAATCGTCTGAATGTGACCGTCCGTTATTTTTTGAATTTCGTCCGAGAGGTGATGGGCATTGTCCTCTGGAATCTTGCCATCTTTCTGTAACTGTTTGATGGCCTCTATGGCGTGCCGGCGCACGTTACGGATGGCAACCTTGGCCTCCTCCGCGATTTTACCGGCAAGTTTTACCATATCCCGGCGGCGCTCCTCGGTGAGGGGGGGGATAGGAATACGGATCAGGCGCCCGTCGTTGGTGGGGTTGATGTCAAGGGGCGAGGCGCGCAGGCATTTTTCCACCGCTGCAATCTGGGACTTATCCCACAAGTCGATCGCGATGATATGGGGGTCCGGCACGGTCACCGTGCCCAACTGGTTGATTTTCATCCTGGAACCGTACACTTCGATGTCCACACTGTCCAGCATGGCAGGGTTGGCACGTCCTGTCCGGATGTTCGTCAGTTCCTGTTTGAAGGCCTGCACGCTTTTGTCCATCTTGTCGCGCGCTTCTTGCATGGTCAGGGTATGTGGCATGGCTATTCTTCCTTCACCAATGTGCCCAGGGGCTCTCCTTGTATGACACGAAGCAAATTGCCCGGCCGGGTCAGATCGAATACCAGCACGGGCAGTTTGTTTTCTCGGCAAAGTGAGACGGCGGTCGCGTCCATGACGCGCAGCCGACGGGATAGAATCTCGGAGTAGGTAAGCCGGTCATAACGTACGGCATCCGCGTGCGATTCCGGGTCCGCGTTGTAAATGCCGTCCACACGGGTCGCCTTGATCAGCACTTCCGCGCCGATTTCGCTGGCGCGTAGCGCGGCCGCAGTGTCCGTGGTAAAAAAGGGGTTGCCCGTGCCCGCGGCAAAGATCACGACGCGCCCCTTGTCGAGGTGGCGTGTCGCCCGGCGCCGTATATAGCGCTCGGCGACCGGGGGCATTTCTATGGCGCTCATCACGCGGGTGGCCGCGCCCCGGCTTTCCAGGGACGCCTGAATGGCCAGGGCGTTGATTACCGTGGCCAGCATGCCCATGTAATCTCCCGTCGGGCGGTCAAGGCCGGTTTCCGCGCCTTGTTCGCCGCGGAAAATATTGCCTCCGCCGACCACAAGGCCAATCTGCACGCCGAGCGCGGCCACTTCCACGATTTCATCGCAAAAGCGGCCGACGGTTTTGAAGTCAATGCCGCCGCGGCCGTCGGCGCCTTCCAGCGCCTGGCCGCTCAATTTAAGCATGATACGCTTGTAGACTGCTTCGGGCACGCCGTACTCCAGTCTTTGGTTATTGCTGAACTTTCGCCAGTTCCGCGGCGACTTCGGCCGCGAAATCCGTTTGCACCTTTTCGATGCCTTCGCCCAGCAGGAACCGGGCAAAACGGCGGATAACGATTTTTTCGCCGCACTTGGCGGTAAGTTCGGCGATCAGGTCATGGATGGTCTTTTTGTCGTCCTTAACATAAGGCTGTTCCAGCAGGCAGACTTCACTGAACCATTTGTTCATCTTGCCTTCCGCGATTTTTTCGCAGATGTTCTGGGGCTTGCCCGTTTCGAGGGCCTGCTTTACATAGACCTCTTTTTCCGCGTCATAGGCGGACTGGGGTACTTCTTCCTTGGTTACGAAAACCGGGTTGGCCGAGCAGATTTGAAGACAGATATCCTTGACAAAGGTCTGGAAGGCTTCACCGCGCGCGACAAAGTCGGTTTCACAATTAATTTCAACCAGCACCCCGATTTTACCGCCCATGTGGATATAGGAAGCGATGGCGCCTTCAGATGCGACCTTGCTGGCGCGTTTCGCGGCCTTGGCCATGCCTTTTTCCCGCAGGTACTTTACTGCCTCTTCAAAGTTGCCGCCCCGTTCTTCCAGGGCGCGTTTGCAGTCCATCATGCCGGCGCCTGTCGCGTCGCGCAGTTCTTTTACTTGTGCCGCTGATATGGCCATGTTATTTTTTCTCCTTAAAGATAATTCAGGTAAATTAATTCTAGTTAAGAATGCGCTCCGCGTCCCGGTATTCAGGGTGTCGCGGGGCGGATTATATCAGGCGTCCGCATCCGCGGCTTTGTCTTCAATTGTCTCTGCCGCCGCTTCTTCAACCGTTACAGGTGCCGCAGCGGCAGTCTCATACTGCGCGTCATAGGTGTCGTCTTTGGCGGATGCGTCGGCCGGGGCTTCGGGTTCGGGGGTCGGGGCCGGACTATCGGCGCCTTCATTCCGGGCACGGCGCGTCTCTTCTTCCTCGGCGCGGATCTTTTCTGCGCGCAATTTGCCTTCGATGACAGCATCCGCGATCAGTTTGCAGTACAGGTTGATGGCGCGGATGGCGTCATCATTGCCTGGAATCGGGAAGTCCACGTCGTCCGGGTCGCAATTCGTGTCGATGACACCGATGCAGGGGATTTTCAGGCGCCGCGCTTCTTTGACCGCGATATCCTCGCGGCCCACGTCCACCACGAATACCGCATCAGGAAGGCCGGGCATGTTCTGAATGCCGAGGAGATTCTTCTCCAGTTTGACGCGCTGCTTGCGCATCATGGCGGCTTCCTTCTTGCTGAACTTGTCGATGGTGCCGTCTTTTTCGATGGTCTGCAACCGGAACAGTTCACCGATGCTCTGGCGAACAGTCTGATAATTGGTCAGTGTGCCGCCCAGCCAGCGTGTGGTCACGTAGTACATGCCGCAGCGTTCGGCTTCGATCCGGACGGGTTCCTGGGCCTGACGCTTGGTGCCCACGAAAAGTACGTGGCCGCCCTGGGAGACGATGTCGCGTATGAGACCGTAGGTCCGGTACAGTTGGCGCAGGGTATGCTGTAAATCGATAAGGTAGATGCCGTTGCGCTGGCCGTAGATGTACCGCGCCATCTTGGGATTCCAGCGGCGGGTTTGATGGCCGAAATGAATGCCTGCTTCCAGCAGTTCGCGCATTGTTACCAATGCCATGAGTATATCCTCCGTTCGGGTTAAACCTCGGGGCGCCGCGCGCATCCGGCGCACATCGCCGGACACCCGAATCGTTTACCACGCTTAAAGGCATGGAATGGCGCCCCTGTGAAATTGAGAGCGCTTATCATAACATGCTTACGGATAGGGGTGCAATTTTCCACCGGAACCCGATCGCGGGAGACCTGCGTTCTGGCTGATTTGCGCTGTCCGCGCAACGTATCAAACATGTCCCAGAAGAGTTTCCATGTTTTTACTGGCCCGTCCTGGTTTCGAAAGAATACAACAGGGTATTGTGGTTTCGTGAAGCGTTTAAGGCGTGTATAGGGACGGCAGGGAACGCACGGGGGAGGGAGGGGGAAATGCCTTATAGTGAAGGACCAAATACTTTTGTTTGAAAAGTTGCATCTCCGGAAACGCATAGGCTATAATCATTTTCGCTTTCAGATTTTTTGCTGGAAAGTGGAGTCCCATTGTCGCCCAGACAATCGGGAGGAATTACAGAACTGCACGCAGTAACGCACTAATACAGGCGGAATTAGACCTACCGTTCAGTAGGTATCGCAAAGACGAAACCAGATGGTGGATCAAGATTATGGATTCGTTGATTGACAGACTGTTAACCGTAGAGGGCGAGGCGGGTGCCGTGATTGAAACGGCGCGTGCCGAGGCCAAAGAACTGGATAAACAGGCAAATGCCGCTATCGCGGCCATGCGGCAGGAGGTATCGGCGGAGGTGGACAGGAAGTTGGCCGCTTTCCGTGAAGAGCTCCTTAAGCGTCACGAGGTGGAGACCGCGAAACAAAAGGCGGAAGCCGAAAGAGCCCTTGAGGAAGTCGGGCGGGTTCCTGAAGCAGTAGTTTCCAGGCAGGTGGAGAAGGTCGTGGCCCGGTTTCGAGAGATATAGTTATGGCGATTGATAAAATGAAAAAGGTGACCCTGCTTTGTCCGGTCACCGCCACACAGCGCCTGATGAAGAAACTCCATGAGATGAGCGTCATGGAGGTGGTCGATGTTTTCGACCGCTATGAAGACGCCCGCGAAAAACTGACCCGCCAGGAAGTATCCACGGAAGATTGCGATCTCGAACTGCAGCGGCTGAACCTTATTATCGGGCTGATGGATTTGTTCGCCCCGGAGAAGAAATCTTTTGTTCAGGGACTGGCGCCGGTTCCCCTCTTGGTGGATCCCCAGGAATTGAGCCGCATCAAAACTCAGTTTCCCCTGGATGCACAGTATGCTGCGGCCGAAGATATGGATACGGAATATCGGCGTATCGAACGCGCTATTGGGGACACGGAAAATCGGCTTAAGGATCTTCGGCCTTTTGAGTCCGTACCCTTTCCCGTTGATGCTCTCCGGAAGATCCAATCCGCGAAGGTGGTTTTCGGAAGCATTTCTCGGCAGGGTTTGGAAGCCCTTGTCCGGGATGCCGCCCTGCCCGCGCTTGCGGCAGTGGAAGAGGTGGTTCCGATCCGTCTCGCTGGGGACAATGATAATCAGAAAAAAAGTGGGGGTGCCTCCGCCAGGGAAAATGTCTGGATACTTGTCGCGTGCCGCCCGGAAGTCGGGGAAGCGCTGCGCGGGGTTCTTGACGCTCACGGATTCGCGGAGATTACGTTGCCGCAAATCAGCGGAACGGTTCATGAAATGATTCGGTCCCTCGAAGGGGATCTTGACGAACTGCAAGGGCGGGTGAAGGGGATCGTTGCGAGAGTCGAGAAACTGGTGGAGCACAGGAAGGAGTTCCTGATGCTCAAGGCCTTTTGGGAAGATAACCGTAAATTGAGCCTGGCCCGCACTAACAGCGCCCATGCCCGATGGATCCAGGTCGTGACGGGGTTTGTCCGGGAGATGGATGTGCCCGGGTTGGAGGCGGTTTTGAAAGCGGATTTCCCCACGGTTACCGCTTGCGTGGAAGATCCCTTGCCCGAGGATAATCCGCCTGTAAATATTTCACTGTCCCCCATGGTCCGGCCGGTCCAGATGCTGGTGGACCTGTTCGGACGTCCCGCCTACAACACCTTTGATCCTTCGCCCTTTATCATGCCGACGTTCCTGCTTTTCTTCGGCATCTGCTTCGGGGATGTCGCCTATGGCGGCATGCTGCTTCTGCTCAGCCTGTATATCATGCATAAGACCAAGCCCTATGCGGGCGTGTATAATTTCGCCCGGCTTATGTTTTATGCGGGCATTACCACGATCATCTTCGGCTTCCTGTTGGGTTCGTGGTTTGGAGACCTCTATGCCGAGAAGTATCTAGGCGAGAACAACCTCATGTACCGGATTATGATGACCACGCAGGTTATAGACCCGATACAGAAGCCTATCGTGGTGCTTATGGCGGCGCTGGCAATCGGCATGTTCAACCAGTTTTACGGGATTGCCTTGAAAATGTACAGCGCGATATTGCGCGGCAACAAGGCGGAAGCCTTGTGCGACGGGCTCTTGTGGCTGGTGATTCTGCCGGGTTTTGTCGTCATGATTGCCAAGATGTTCGCCCCGGTGCCTGCGCCGCTGTTTTACCTCGGGCTGGTGTTGTTTTTCGCGGGGGCGCTCGGGCTTATTCTGACCCAGGGCCGCGAATCCAGCGGATTGGCGGGCAAGCTGATTACAGGGGTCATCAGTCTCTACGGGATTGTCGGCAGTTACGGCCTTACCGCCTTTATCGGGGACACCATGTCCTATTGCCGTTTGCTGGCCTTGTCCCTGACCACGGCCATTGTCGCTTTATCCTTTAATATGATGGCTGATTTGCTTCGCCCCATCCCCTATGTGGGCATTTTCCTGTTCATCTTTGTGCTGATTATCGCGCATATTTTTAATTTCCTGATCAGTGTGCTGGGCGCGTTCGTCCATTCGATGCGCCTTATTTTTGTGGAGTTTTTTGGACGGTTCTATGAGACGGGTTCCCGGTCTTTCGCGCCGCTTGGCTTTGATTCCAAGTCCGCGATACTGCATAGGCAGCAGTAGAGGCCCAAGTCGTTGTTCATGGAACGGAACCGCATTCGTGCTGAACGTTTACAACATCAGTTAATGGAGAGTAACCATGGATCAAGCACTAGCTATTGAAATCGGTCGTGGATTGGCGATTGCCGGGGCGGGCCTTGCCGTCGGCCTGGGATGCTGCGGGTCTGGTAAAGGCATTGGTATTGCCTCGCAGGCCGCCGCGGGTGTGATCAGCGAGAAGCCGGACTTGTTCGGGCAATTACTCGTCATGCTGGCGTTGCCGGGAACCCAGGGCTTTTATGGCTTCATCACAGCCATCATGATTTTCATGCGGACAGGCCTGATTAACGGCGCCTGGGAGCCCTCCGCCTCGGTCAGCACGGGTGTGGCCCTGCTTTTCGTGGGCCTGGCCGTAGGGTTGGCCTTATTCGTTTCGGCGGTGTGGCAGGGCGAAGCGTCCGCCGCTGGTATCGCGCTGGTCGCGCGCCGCAAGGAAGAATCGGGCCGCGCCCTGCTGTTCCCCGCCATGGTGGAAACCTATGCCGTGGTGGCGTTGCTGGCCGGCATTCTGACCATCATCTGGCTCACCTCCATGGGCGCGAACGCTGCCTGAGCCTTTTGCGGTCCGGAAGATGGTTCAAAACAGGGAATAAATGTCATGGCACTAGAGCAGATTACGCAGGCGGTGCACGAAGCGGCCCGTACGGAAGCGGACCTTATTCTGAAATCCGCAAAGAAAGCCGCGGAAGAGACGCTTGCTTCGGCGCGCAAAGCCGCGGAACAGGACGCGGAGCGCCGTTACCAGACACTGGCGCGCGCCGTTGAGGAAGAGTTCGCGCGGAAACTCATCCAACTCCAGGGTGAGGCGAACAAGGAACTTCTGACGCGTAAGAATGCGCTGTTGCGCAAGGTATTCGCGCAGGCCCGCGAACGGATTCTGGCCCTGCCCGCCGAGGAGTATGGTTCCATACTCAAGAATTTGCTGGAGAATACGGTGACCGGTCGGGGCGGCAAATTGCGTATCCATGCTTCCGACAAGGATCTTTTCGAAGGACTGACAGCCGGATTTAACGAGGGCCGTCCTGAAGACCAACAGGTATGTATTGACAAGGAACATTTCCTGTCGGAACAGGGTGGTTTCATTTTTGTTAGTGATAAGTTCCAAGTGGACCAGACCCTGGGTACCCTGCTTGAGAACATAGAATATGGTTTGGCCCCGCAAATTTCAGCGGAATTGTTTTCAGGGCAGAAATAACGAGAGGAATCTTTGTTGGCAGCCTTGACAAAAAGCCAGAATAAATGGGGATTTACCTGCGGCCGCGTAAGCGTTCTGGAAGGACGGCTTATACCGTACGAATTCTTCGAGACTCTTGCTGGCCTGGAGAAGGTGGATGACCTGTTCCATCGCCTGCAGGACACCTCGCTTCGCGAGCACATGGTGCCGGGTGCGGTGTCCTGGGAGGACTGGAGCACTATTCTTGACACGTATGTGCATGACCAGGTCGTGTCTTTGCGCCGCAATTGTCCCGATCCCGAGATTGCCGATTTGTTCACCCTCTCCGAGGACTACCTGAACCTGAAGCGGGCGGTGCAGAACCGCTCGGGTTATCCCTTCAATATGAATGTGTTCCCCGAAGCGCGCCTCGCCGAGGTCGCCGCCGGCGCGACCGGCCTGCTCCCTGACATTGTCCGCCCGGCCGTGGCTTCGCTTGCCGGCGTGTCCGGCGGAGATGCCGAAAGCCAGATGCTGGTCGATATTGTGCTGGACGGCGCGTATCTGCGGCATTACATGGGTCTGGCCGATCAACTCGGTGTGCCCGTAGTTCGCGAGTGGGTAAAACTTCGTGTGCTGGGCAGGGCTCTGGTGGTTCTCTGGCGCGCCGCGCGTGCAGGCCACCCGCTGAAACTCTACCAGCAGCATTTCCTGCCCATAGGCGACCTCAACGGGCTGATTACTGATTTGTGTTCCACGGCGGATCCGCGCGCGTGGGGCGCTTTGATCCCGGGGAATATGGGCGATTTGTGGAACCAGGCCCTGGAAGTGGAAGAGGACGAACAGGTTTCCAGGTTTGAACTGTTATCCGCCAATCATCTGACCGCCCTGTCGCGGCGCGCGAAACTGCAGACCGCCGGGCCGGAACGCGTGGCGGGATACTTGTGGGGCCTGTGGGTGGAAGCCTTCAATTTAAAACTGGTTATCAGCGGAAAACTCAACAAACTGGATACCGGCCTCCTGAAAAGCCGGATACGGGATACTTATGTCTAAAGCGTACGTGGTGGGAGATAAATCCCAGATGCTGGGGTTCAAAGGCGTCGGATTTGAAGTGGTCCATGCCGATGACGCGGAGTCACTGACGCGCGCGCTGGGACAACTGATTCGCAGCAATGACGCAAGCATCGTGCTGGTGAGCGAGGCCTTGGCCGAAGAAGGACAGGAGGCGCTGGCGAACTTTCGGGAGAACAGTTCGGCGGTTCTCTCCACGATTCCGACGCACAAGGGCAGCGCCCATTTGGGCTTTGCGGCAATACGTCGTATGGTGGAGTATTCCATCGGCGTGGATATGTTGGGTAAGGAATAAAAACAAACGATTGGCCCAGACCAACTGATAAAGCAAGGGTTTTTATTATGAGCAACGCACAGGGTGAAGTCGTCAAGGTATCCGGACCGCTGGTGGTGGCGAAAGGACTCGCGAACGCGTGCATGTATGAAATGGTGCGCGTGGGTGAGGCCCGCCTGTTCGGAGAAATCATCGAAATCCGGGGAGGCGACTGTTCCATCCAGGTATATGAAGAAACCGAGGGCATCGGCCCGGGGCAACCCGTGTTCCGCACCGGTGAAGCGCTCAGCGTGGAGTTGGGTCCGGGACTGATTCGCTCGATTTATGACGGGGTGCAGCGTCCCTTGGACAAACTGAACGCCGAATTCGGCGACTTTATTGTGCGCGGCGCGGAGAGTCCCGCTCTGGACCGGAAAACCCAATGGGACTTCGTTCCGGTCGCCAAGGTCGGCGACGCGGTGGCCGAAGGCGATGTACTGGGCACGGTGCAGGAAAGCAAACTGGTGGTGCACAAGATTATGGTGCCGAAGGGTGCGAAAGGCAAAGTGTCAAAAATCGCGCCCGTCACCGGCAATGTCGATACAGTGGTCGCCGTGATTGACACGGCCAACGGTTCTCGGGAGGTCACCATGGTGCAACGGTGGCCGGTGCGCCAGCCTCGTCCGGTTGCGCGCAAACTGCCCCCGAAGGAGACCATGACCACCGGTCAGCGCGTGCTTGATATGCTGTTCCCCTTGACCATGGGCGGCACGGCCTGCGTGCCGGGACCCTTCGGCAGCGGCAAGACCGTGGTGCAGCACCAGCTGGCCAAGTGGGCGAATGCCCGGATTGTGGTGTATGTGGGCTGTGGTGAGCGCGGCAATGAAATGACTGACGTGCTCATGGAGTTCCCCGAACTGAAGGACCCTGAATCGGGCGAGCCCCTGATGGAACGGACCGTGCTGATCGCCAATACGTCCAACATGCCCGTGGCGGCCCGTGAGGCCTCTGTGTTTACCGGGATTACCATTGCGGAATATTTCCGGGATATGGGCTATTCCGTGGCCCTGATGGCGGACTCTACCAGTCGCTGGGCCGAAGCCATGCGCGAAATGTCCGGCCGGCTTGAGGAAATGCCCGGTGAAGAAGGCTACCCGGCCTACCTGGCTTCCCGTATCGCCAGTTTCTATGAGCGCGCGGGCAGTGTCGTGTGCACCGGTTCGGAAGAGCGCAAAGGCACCCTGTCCATTATCGGCGCGGTTTCCCCTCCCGGCGGCGATTTCTCGGAACCCGTCGTGCAGGCCACGCTGCGCGTGGTGAAAGTGTTCTGGGGCTTGGACGACAAGCTGGCCTTCGCGCGCCATTTCCCCGCCATCAACTGGCTGACTTCGTATTCGCTGTACCAGGAGGTGGTGGACAGCCACTGCAATGAGCATGTGGACGCCAAGTGGCAGGAGAACCGACGCCGTGCCATGGGCATCCTGCAGCGGGAAGCCGAACTGGACGAACTGGTCCGGCTGGTCGGTATGGACGCGCTGCCTCAAACGGACCGCCTTCTGATGCAGGCCGCGAAGATGATCCGCGAGGACTTCCTGCACCAGAACGCCTTTGACGACCGCGACACGTACACGTCGCTGAAAAAACAGTTTAAAATGCTGGATGTGATTCTGCATTACTATGACAAGACCCAGCCGGCCCTCGGCGAAGGGGTGCCCCTGAACAAATTATTGACCCTGAATGTGCTCGAAGAAGTCGCCCGTGCAAAACTGATTGCAGAGTCCGACTTAGATCAATTCGATGCGCTGAAAGATAACATATCCAAGGAAATCGATGCGTTGCCGCGCTGATGGCGGCGGAAGCACAACCGTGACAGTGAACACTAAATGAGGACGTGCCGTGGTTACTAGAGAATATCGTACAGCAAAAGAGATTATCGGGCCGCTTGTCCTGGTCGATGGTGTCGAAGGCGTTACCTTTGGCGAATTGACGGACATAAAACTGGATGACGGCTCGGTTCGTCGTGGACGCGTGCTGGAAGTCAACCGGGACAAGGCGGTGGTGCAGGTCTTTGAAGGGACCAGCGGCCTTTCTCCTGAAAACATCGCCGTCAAGTTTCTCGGCAAGGGCATCGAACTCGGCGTGTCCAGCGACATGCTGGGTCGTGTTTTTGACGGGTTCGGCAGGCCCATCGACGACGGGCCCGAGATCATCCCGGAGAAATGGCTGAATATCAACGGCAACCCGATGAACCCGTACGCGCGCGATTATCCCAACGAGTTCATCCAGACCGGGATTTCGACCATTGACCTGCTCAACACGCTGGTCCGTGGACAGAAACTGCCCTTCTTCTCGGCCTCGGGGCTGCCCCATTCGCGCATGGCCGCCCAGGTCGCCCGGCAGGCGAAGGTGCTTAAGACCGGCGAAAAATTCGCCGTGGTCTTCGCCGCTATGGGCATTACCTTTGAGGAGTCTTCCTTCTTTATCGAAGACTTCCGGCGCACGGGCGCCCTCGAGCGCGCCGTGTTGTTCATGAACCTTGCCGACGACCCGGCCATCGAGCGTATTTCCGTGCCGCGCCTCGCCCTGACTACGGCGGAATTTCTCGCCTATGAAAAGGGCATGCACGTCCTGGTGATTCTTACAGACCTTACCAATTACTGCGAGGCCCTGCGCGAAATCTCCGCCGCCCGCAAGGAAGTGCCCGGCCGCCGCGGCTATCCCGGTTACCTGTACACGGACTTGTCCACCATCTATGAACGCGCGGGCCGCATCAAGGGCAAGGGGGGATCCATCACCCAGTTGCCCGTGCTGACCATGCCCGAAGACGACAAAACCCATCCCATCCCGGACCTTACGGGGTACATCACCGAGGGGCAGATTATCATGAGCCGGCCGCTGCATGCCCAAGGTATTTACCCGCCCGTGGACGTGCTCCCGTCCCTGTCCCGCCTCAAGGACAAGGGTATCGGTGAGGGCAAAACGCGCGCTGACCACGCCAATGTGATGAACCAGCTTTACTCCGCCTACGCCCGCGGCAAAAATGCCAAGGAACTGGCTGTTGTGTTGGGTGAGTCCGCCCTGAGCGAAATTGACCTGCTCTATGTGAAATTCGCGGACGCCTTTGAAGACCGCTTTATCCGCCAGGGCGAAGATGAAAACCGCACGATTGAGGAAAGTTTGGCCATCGGCTGGGATCTGCTGGGCATGCTGCCCAAGAGCGAACTCAAGCGCGTGCGCGACGAATTTATCGAGAAATATTACCCGAAAAAAGACTAACCCGCACCCCGCTGGAAGGAAATTCAGGATATGCGGCTTGCTGTAAATCCTACTCGCATGGAAATGTTGAAGATGCGCAAGCGCCTGCTCGTGGCGCAGCGCGGCCATAAGCTGCTCAAGGACAAACTTGACGGACTTATGAAAGACTTCGGCGAGATCGCCAGGGAATACAAGGAATACCGCCTGGCCGTGGATGAGGAACTCCCCGAGGTCCTGAAACTTTTCGTGCTGGCCGAGGCAACCTCCTCCCGCCTGATCATTGAAGATGCCCTGGAGGTCACCCGCCAGGAACTGCAGATTAAGGAAGCCCACAAGCGCGTCATGAGCGTTTTGATTCCCCATCTCGAAATCACCTTCGGGCAGAGCCAGGGCGGGTATTCCATGGTCCATACGTCCGCCGAACTGGACAAGGCCATATCGGGCCTCAAAAAATTCCTGACCAAATTGCTGAAGATGGCCGAACTCGAAGAGACGGTCCGGCGCATGTGTCAGGAAATTGAAAAGACCCGGCGCCGGGTGAATGCCCTTGAACACACCATGATCCCTCGCATGCAGGAAACCATCAAATACATCAACAGCAAACTTGATGAGATGGAACGTTCCACCACCAGCCGTCTGATGAAGATTAAGGCGCAACGCCTCGCGCAAGAGGGATAAAGACCGGGAACCGTTTCCCGAAACCGCAGGCAGAGACCAACACGCCTTCATCTTGCGGAGCCTGTCTCTGTTCGCGTAGAATCAGTCGTTTCCCCTGTGGTGTGCTGGAAGCGAATCTGAGCGAGGGTAGCGATGAACAACCGGTTGGTCTGGAAACTTGGCACTTTAGCGGTTTTCCTGGTTCTTGTCTTGTTCCTTCCTTTATTATCGCGACAGGGGCCATCGACATCAGTTCCTCCCCCGATTCAGGAAGAGAAGGTTCCGCAGTCACTGGATGACTTCAAAGCGCATTCGGCCCCTCCTGCAATACAAGTCAACCGAACCCCGTCTTCCGGTGTCATCGAAAATGCTTATCGAAACCATGCCCGTAATCTTCCTGTCATGGAAACGGGTACCGTGTCAAAAATCTTACCCGATGACAATAAAGGATCCCGGCACCAGCGATTTATTGTGGATCTGCAATCCGGCCACACGGTGCTTGTCGCCCATAATATTGACCTCGCGCCCAGGATCGGCAACCTGCGGGTGGGCGACCCGATTACCTTTTCAGGCCAGTATGAATGGAATGCCCAGGGCGGCGTGGTTCATTGGACCCACCATGACCCGGACGGACGGCACGCCGGCGGGTATCTTCTGCACAACGGCATGATTTACCAGTAAACAGGAGTTTCTTCAATCTTCCAACCTTTTCCAAAAGGAATGAAAACTTTGAAGAGGTTAACTTTGTTGGTTCTATGAGATTGGAAAGAAAGCCTTCGATTATCTTCTGAAGCCGTGGGGGAAGGAACATTTGAAGGCTGAACGTAGACGCGGCATCCTTGCCGCGTTTCAAAGCGGCTGGAAGCCACTTCTACGTTATAGGGCGATTGGCATTCCTTCAGGCGTTCCCTGTCTGGATTCCGGTCTTTTCCGCGTTATCGGGTACCGCCCTTCGACCGAAGCGCCAGGTCGCGAAAAGACCGGAACCATCTTCTTAAGCCGTGTGGGAGGAATATTTGAAGGCTGAACGTAGACGCGGCATCCTTGCCGCGTTTCAAAGCGGCTGGAAGCCACTTCTACGTTATAGGGCGATTGGCATTCCTTCAGGCGTTCCCCATCTGGATTCCGGTCTTTTGCGGTGAAGAAAGGCGTATGTCGGAGGGTTTGCCAGGCCGCGAAAAGACCGGAATCCATCTTCCGAAGCCGTTTGGGAAGGGGATTTGAAGGCTGAAGGCTGAACGTAGGTGTGTAGTCAGGACATAGGTAAACTCCCTGCTCCCTATCCCCTGCTCCCCAGCGCCTTTACCATTTTGCATGAGGGTGAAAAAGAATTGATGTCCGAAGAGAAAACGTTGATTTGTGGAGGTATCATTTTTATGGTATACTGATCCAGGAATGGTTTGAGAAGCGTATTGAAGATGGGATGTCCTAAAGAAGCAAATACTTATAACTGGAGGTTAGGGTTATGGGACGTGGATTCATTTTTGTTAGTGTTTTGGTCCTTTCTATGGGTATGGTGGCAGTACTTGGAACAGGCTGTCCTCCGGCAAGTAATGATCTTCAGAAAATACTTATCAAGGCCCTGGCAAAGGATGGTTGTCGGGGGTGTGATAGTTGCGAGCCTGATGAAGGCGAGGGTGAACCACCTGAAGGGGAGACCTCGTCGGAAGGAGAAGTTATCGTTGAAGGCGAGGGCGAGATTATAGAGGGGGAGGCAATAATAGAAGGTGAAGGCGAAGCGCCTGCGGAAGGTGAAATCGTTATTGAGGGTGAGGGTGAAGTATCCGTTGAAGGAGAAGGTGAAGTGCAGCCCGAAGGGGAGGGCGAACTATCTGCCGAGGGCGAAGTG
>Ga0123335_1001027_pt1 | contig 46587 bp, 59 predicted proteins | sample BiotimSIPDNA_2_FD_89707 | JGI IMG/M metagenome (GOLD analysis project Ga0123335, IMG submission 89707) | Anaerobic biogas reactor microbial communites from Washington, USA - Biogas_R2 time_0 SIP DNA | ecosystem: Engineered > Bioreactor > Anaerobic > Unclassified | place: Washington, USA...
CCTGCCAACCTGCTGAATATACAGGGCAAGAGATTGTGTCGGACGCAGAAGTATCGCGGCCCCCACAACCGGAATATCTGTCCCTTCCGACACAATCTCACACGATGTCAATACATGAATATCCCCGTTCGCAAGACCGTTGATACAGGCTTCCCGGTCTCGTGTATTCATCGTTCCGTCGACCGACCGTGATAAGATACCTGCCTCTCGGAATTTCTCTGCGGTATGCTCTGCGTGTTTTATGGAACAGCAAAAAGCAATTGCAGGAACGCCAGGGCAAATTTTCTTGTAATGAGCAACGGCGTCACCGGTTATTTTCGGCGTGTCCATTAAGGCATCAAGAGCACCCTTTTCGAAATCGCCGTATCGGGATTTCAGGCCGGAAAAATCAACTTCATTTTTTGGTGCATATACAACCGGTTGAGATAAAAACCCCTGGGCGATTAATTCCTGGACGCTCGGACCGGTCACCATTGCATCATAATATTTGGCAAGACCTTTGCCGTCCAATCTGCATGGCGTCGCCGTAACACCAAGCAACCGCGCCATCGGGAAATGGGTAACAATAACTTCCCAAGACCGCGCGGCAACGTGGTGCGCTTCGTCAATAATAATCAGGTCTGGCGGTATTATCCGGTCTAAGCGCCGTATCACAGTTCCAACGGACGCAACTTGAACGTGGTCTATTGTTTCGGAATATTTAGGCGCGATAACACCGTGAGGTACGCCGATATTCCACAACGCACGACTGCATTGTTCAAGCAATTCTTTTCTGTGTACCAATATCATAACCCGATTGCCACGCTTGGCAGCTCCCTCAGTTATGTGGGCAAACATCACCGTTTTGCCGGATGCAACAGGACTGACAAGCAAGGGACGTTTATATCCTCTTCGATATGCCTTCCGGAGTTTATCGATTGTCTCAACCTGATAATCGCGTAATGTCACATTATGCCTCAAAGATTAAGATTGCCTGGGCCACTCTATTTGGTCACGCAGCCCCCCCCGGGTGCGTGTGGGGTATATTCCTCATGATGAGGATTGGTAGGCGTGGCCCAGGCACAATTTCATTGGATATATAATTTGATTATGATAAGCAGAACGGCGTTGATTAACAGCGACAACGCAAGCGCTGTGTCAACCGGAACAAGTTTTCGGAATGAGGTAAAGATTCCGAATATCATTGCACCAGCGGCAAACAATCCAATCGAAATATCGAGTATAAGCATTCATTGACTCCTTTTTACTGGACGAGTTTTGAAAACTTTATTCACCTTCCCCGGCAAGCATCCTCGCGGCGCCGTTCTCTATCCAATACGCACGGTATCCGTTTTTTAGATTCTTTGCCGGAATCTCGGCCCGCTCATTCATGGCGAATACGACTATTGCAGGAATTTGCGTTGCTTTTATGCACCGCAGTATACCATTTCGGCCATCCCTATCATTGATATTGGAAAGCCGGTCAAGAATGACAAGGTCTGCCTCCTCCCGCGCGGCGATGCATAACTGGAAAACATAATCAACAAATAATTGCTCGCTTTCGCTGAGAAACCGGTACTCGATGTTATTTGCTCGCACAGTCATGGCATTGTCAACAGTTATGTCGAGGATTTTCCATTTAGCCTGGGCGCAGAAATATTTCAAGATTCCATTCAGTACGTCAAGGGCATCCTTTAGCGCCTCGGCCCGCAATCCATCCGGTGAAAGCGCTTCTTGAATTATGGCGTTAAGTTTAATGGTTTCGTGGAGCCGGTCGGCTTCACGTTTCATTTTCCAAAGGGCAAGCAGGGTTTCTGCATGCCTGACCTTGTTTTCAGCTTCCTCAATATTGACTCTTTCCGTTTCGGGCATTTTTGATATTTCGTCAAGCTTTTCTTTAGCCTCCTCTGCCTCTTTCATCTTGCCCTTTGCCTCGGCCAATGCAACGTAGGCATTTTCCTTTTGTGTATTCGCGCCCTCGATTTCGCCCCTGAGTTTTTGCCATTCTTCAAAGGCCCTTTGCGCTTTCGCCTTTGTGACGGTTGCTTTGCAGATGGTACCGCCGTTAATAATGAGTGGCTTTTTGCAATGCGGGCATTCCTGGGGCTCTGACACATACCCTTTGTCTTTTGCAGACAGGTCAAGCCAAATACGTTTCTTCGCCTCATATTCATCATTTGCCCGCATTACATGGCGTTTCAATTCCTCGCTCGCGCCGGCAAGTGCTTCGAGTTTATCCACTTCTACACTTGCCTGTGCTTCGGCTTTTATGCCGGACTGATACCATGCCTTCGCTTCCGAAATGTTTTCGACAAGCTGTTGCTCGGTCGCATTATCGAGAACTGCTTCCCATCCATCGGGTTTCCAGCCATCGGCTTTTTGGGAACCGTAATTTTCTTTTGTGACATACTCCCACTGGCCCTTAAACTCGCGTCCTTTGTTCTGTGTGTTTTTTAGCGCTTGGTCCCATCCAAGCGCCTGAATTGTCTGCCACAGTTTTTCAATTTTATCATCGCCGGCGCCGGTCTTTCTAATGGAATTGAATAGCTGCTCTTTCGACGGTTCGGCATTGTACAATCGCCTCAACAGGTCAATACGTTCCTTTGGGCTGATTCCGGTGAATGCTTGAATACCAACGGCGAACTGTGATGCAATGGGCGGGGTCTTTCCGAATGACTGAATTTTCCCATTCGGAATGTCTATGGTTAGCCCGCTATCTTCGTCCTCGATGCTGATGGTCCCGGATTTCTGCCCGGTACGAATAACATTACGCATGTCTTTTTTCGCCAATGCGTATACGTTCGGATCTCCGCTTACCAAGCCGGCGATTGCCTGACAAATGGAGGTCTTGCCGGACCCATTGGGCCCGGCAAGAATCGTTAAATCGTGGAGTTCGATTTCGGCGTATTCGATTCCACGATGGTTAGATATTTTTGCTATCATCGTACGGCTTTCTCCTTTGCGTATGGATTAAAAAAAGTCGTCGTTTTCGGGTTCTTCTGCGGGAGTGCTTTTCGATTCAGATTCTTCCTGTTCCTCCTTCTCGGGTTCAGGTTCCGATTTTGCTTCCTGCTTTTGCTCCTCCTGTTTTTTCACCGCCTTCTTGCCGGAAGATTTCGCCGGTTCTGCCAGGGGCGGGACCTCTTTCTTTTCATGCTTCGTGGTTTCGATTATCTCTCCGGTTTCCTCGTCTATAATCTGAGTTGAAGATTCAGGAAAAAATTCATCTCCAACTCCAGCTTCGTCATATTCAGGAATCCTTGCGGAAGATGTTTCTCTCACTCCAGCCTCTATCTGCTGAATTTCCTGGGCATATCCGGCAGTAAGTTGTGCCCTCTCAATCCCGGCCTTCATTAGGTCCTCCATGCTACCATGATAAAAAAGCCGAAGCACATAGACTTTTCCCTTTTCTGTATCTATCGGAGCGATTTGTAAATGAAAGAGAATGCCAGCAATATGACCATGCGTGACATTATGGTAAAACTGCATTGACGCGAGTAGTCCCTTTATGGAATGGAATGATTTGGTTGCGAAACGGTATACACCACCCACTTTATCAGCGCCGTCAAGAACACATTGAAATTGACCGTAATAAAAGCATTTGGGCTTTCCAGGGATTGGCTTCCGAGGATTATAATCTGGGTCGGCTAAAGGACATGGGCAATCAATTTCAATGAACTTACCTGTTTGGGGGTCCCTGCGGTCTGCTTTTTTACCATCACCGCTGCAGAATACCTTGCGCCCTTCATATGCGCATCGCTGGGCATGGATATTTAGGTCGATAGAATTGTACATTAGACGAACCGGAACTTCTTTCATATAGAATCCGGTCTTGTCGTCATGAAACGCACCCATTTTTTCCATAAGTGCGTTGTCGGGGATTAGATTGTCGGTCTTGTCCCTCTCCATTGTAGTAAGGATTATATATGGCAATCGAATCGGAGGGATAAATTCCTTATCTCCTTTTTCATTCCCTTGGAAATACCCGCGTTTGCCGATTTTTATATATCCCATCACCGGCAATTCGACTGGCATTCCATGCACAAGAAGACTTCTTTTAGGTCGTTCGCTCATTTCAAATTTTTCTCCTTTGTATATGCTTTTCGTTTTTTAGGCTCCGCATTGAACCAGCATTTAAAGCAAAGCCCATTTTTGTAAACGGCCGGATATCCACAGGCACATCGAGTAAATGATGTGTCAATATGCAGGTCAGGCCGAACGGCAAATATGTGGACGTGGTTTGCCATTATGATTCCTTTTCAAAGCATTTCTTTTCTACTGTTTTTCTCATCCCCTCTCCTGGTCGTGTTCGGGGTAATACAGAAGACAATCCTGGCATTGACCATCTTCGGCGATTGCACCGCCACAGGTTGGGCAGATTGGAAAATAATCATCGTCGTATCCACACGAACAACCCCATTCGGGATTGTATGTAAATCCGCAATCAGGACACTCTGCACTGTCGTAGTTCGGTTCAGTCCTCAATTCTCCCGGACTGAAATCATATCCGTATTCTTCGCTCATCGGCTATCTCCTTCATTCTTGATTAATTTCATATTTCTCTTTTAACCCCAGAAACATTTCCAATTGTGCGCGGATAATCCAATGCCAGCCATCCCATGCGCAAACTTCGCGCTTTTCATCATCGGTGAGCATCACCTTAAAATCATCCCAGCATGTATTTTTAGCAAGAATTTTATTCCGCCATTTTTTGAGCGGAGGCATATCAGCCCAATATTTACGCCAGAATGGAAGCCGTCTCGTGTTGATGAATTTGCATTTTATATCGAAGGAAGAAGAAAAGATGGAGCCGCCCGCCTTGATGTCGCCGCCCGCATTGATGTCGCCGCCCGCATTGATGGAGCCGTCCGCCTTGATGGAGTAGCCCGCCTTGATGGAGTAGCCCGCCTTGATGGAGCCGCCCGCCTTGATGGAGTAAACCGCATTGATGTCGCTGCCCGCATTGATGTCGCCGCCCGCATTGATGTCGCCGCCCGCATTGATGGAGTAAACCGCATTGATGTAGTAAACCGCATTGATGTCGCCGCCCGCATTGATGGAGTAAACCGCATTGATGTCGCTGCTGCTCCAAATTCCTTTTTTTGTTTTGATGTCGTATTCGAAAGCGACAGAGTCATGAAACTCATAACGGTTACTTTCGGGATTGAAATATTGTTCAATCTCTCCCTGTGTTTTTATTGTAATCATTCGGCCTCCTTTTGGTTATTTGACAAAAATCCGTTCCCCATGCCGCGCAATATTTCGGACTGCAGAATTTACTCCCCGGATTAACGGGAAACGAGCGCACCGGGTCGCCGGTCTCTTTGAACGTTGCAATATCGGCGGCGATACGTCCAAGCGTTGCCCATGCAATGCGCTCATTGGCAGTCACATCATTGTTTATGATACATTTCGGCATTTCCGATTTCTTCGCCCGCTTTATCTGGTCGATAACGAGTTGTACCGGACGCGGAAAATTATTTGCCTTCGCCAATAAACTATATCCACCCATCTGAATGAAATAGGAAGCGGACACCTGCCCGGTTTTTAAATCGCGTATTTTATCGGGACAAATCACATCGGCATGCCCGGAGAGCGTTACATCTCCCCGCGATGCAGTAAGCGGTTCTTCGATGCTGACAGGCTCAATGCCCGGAAGGATAAACTCATGATATGCCGCCGCCGCTTTGGAAATCTGCCCCTCTGCTGTCTTGATTGATGGCGTTACATCATCCCATTCGACCCCGTCCGATATTTCAGAGCGGAACTTGTCGATTGATACTCCGGCAATGTCAGACGGCGATATTATTGTGCCTGACTTTTTTTCTCTTAAAGCATGTGCCGCCCCTGAGTGCATAGCCGTCCCGAACGCGGTATATATGCGAGGTTTGGCGGCGGCGAACGTAAAGCCAGCCTCCCGCAGAATATCGGGAAACATTCGAACCGCGCCCCGGGTCGGACAATTATGATACGAGGCAAGCTCCGAGACGCGAATCTTTATTGTATTATTTGTCGTCATCAGAGATACCCGCATTTGCCTTGTGTATTAAGTCCATGATTTCATGTAATGATTCTAAAACGATTCTCTCAGTACCTGAACGCAGGACGACAATTGTTTGTCCGGCAATATTTTGTTTGAATGATGTCCAGCCGTTATAGGGATTAATGCGCAGTTTCCGCCCGCTCCGCTGAGTCAAAATCACATTCGCCATTATGCCGCCCCTTCATTCCGTTTGTCGTAAATCGCCTCCGTAAGCCGCTCAATAAAATCAGTCAATCGCTTTGACGGGGAAACGAACACCATGATTATTTCAGGATTGAATTTATCCGCAGGAGTGGAGAGCTCGAACAGTTGTCGCGATTCCGTCCGGTCGAGAAATTGCTGTACCATATCCGGCTCTGATTTGCCGCAGTAAATGAGCCGGTCAATCGCCGCATCGAACGGGTCGGTGAAAAATTTGATTTGAGGCGCGTGTATGGTGGTGTTGCCCGTCATCGCTCAACCTCATATACGCCCGTACCCTGGCACAACTGACACGTTACGCGCGCCTGCACCTGAGCGGCGGCCATGCCATAGAAAGCCGTTAAAGCGTTCGATACTCGCTTGACGGTGACAAATAGCTTGCCCATGCCGTAACACATAAAGCATCGGCGCTCATCGGCTGATATTGTTGTTTGGTGATGATTATGCGACATGCTGTCATCCCTCCACTATTTGCACGCCCGTTTCCGGGGAGGCGTATTCAATATCCAATTTGTCAACGGTTCCGTTTGCCGTCACGGAGACCGTATCGCCGGAATAATACGAGATGTAAACTCCATTTCCAGAATAGGTTATTGATGACGGCTGCTGATTTGCCGTCCGCTCGATAAGTTCCTGTATGGTCATAGTCATTTTTTATCCCCGCCGGATAGTTTCTCGGCAATAAAATCAAGCTTATCGGTTATCGCCGCTATATCGCCCTCAAACACAATCATACGCCGCCCCGCTGTATTATTACCCTTCTTTCGGGTTGTTTTTGCATCCTGGTGATTTACTCCCGGTGAATCACCAGTACCTTTTTGATTTTTAGAGAGGTTTGTGATTACTATTGTTCGCACGGCCTGCTGTTTGCGGAATGGATTGAACCCGAGATGGAACGGCCATAATGCGCAGGATGTATCCTGGCAGTTGCTGACGGCATGCCATGAGTTGCCCTGACAGGCAAAACACATGTGCCTGATTGCGGAAATTGGCGTTGTGGGGGTCATGTTCAATTCCTCGACCCGTTTCCGGTGGGCTGTTTTGCGGTCGTCTGTCATACCCGCCTCCTCACTATCATTATACCGGCGGATCGCCATCGGATGTACCAGGATATTGTGCTGATAAGGTGAAGGGCATAAGCAAGCCGCACGCGCCTGATATACGCGACTGCCGCAGCCCCATAAACCGCAGCAATCGCGTATTGATACCATACGGATGGAATGATGAACGTGACCAGAAGGATGATATAGAGCGCGTATCGTTTCGCCGTTTCGATTTCATTGCCCCTCAAAAATACAAGGTCATGCATGATACCCGCGACCGGAAGAAATACCCATCCGTCATAAGCCAGGTGCGGCGCGGCGGACAGGAATTCCCTCCACTCAGGGATTGCCAGAGCGGAAGCCCAAATGAATGGGAGAAGCGATAAAATTGTTGTCTCGAATTGCGGGCGGATTGAATAGCGGCGACGTGAGAAGTATAAATCAAGCCAGTACAAATAATGGCCGAAATTCAAAAGCGGTGTCCACCATCCGAGGAGAACCGCGACGGAGATTTGGATTAGGATGTTCATATTTAACTATGCTTGGTTTTGTGTTTGATTTTTGGTATGTCTTCCGGCGAGTACGGGTCAATGTATGTTTCGCACTGTGGGCACATGCCGCCGTTTTGCATGATTTTTGACGATATATTTCGCCGGCACCACGGACAGGGCAGATATTCAGGTATGCGGCGTATCTCGTCCGGGGTTTCGTCCGGTGCGACATATACGTCATTACCGTTTAGCATGTCACACACCATCCCTGCCCGTCGTTTATCACGACAATCTGGCCGCGTAAGCCCATAAACCGGAAATGACTGTCCCTGTCATACGTCACCGGATTGAGCATGACAACATCATCGACATCGAATTTTTCGCAATACGGGACACCGGCGATATGATGGAGGATTTTCCGGAATGTCTTTTTTGAATCCTTGGAGAGCTCTTTAACTTTGGCAAGTTCCGCAATTGCTGCCTTGAGATTCGTTTTCGCTGTAGGCATGGACGGCCTCACTAATTATTTATATTTCCTAAAATTCCGCGCGATTTTATTTCAAGTTTTTTCAGGTATTTGGCAAGCCGTTCGACCTTGAACGGGTCCCGTATGCTCTTAACCTTGCCCCGTTCGAAACGGGACAGCATCGAACCCGAAATCCCGACCGCATTGGCCACATCGTCAAGGTCTAAGTCGTTTAATTTCCTGAGTTGGCGGAGGCGCTGGCCGGATATGTTGCCGTTGGTGGACATGCATTAGCTCCTGATGTAGTGTTAATATGGTAGTGCTAATATAATACAACGGCTTTCGTTTGTCAAGAAAAATTTTATATTTTTTCAAAAAATTCTTGCAAACACAAAAAGTTTTCATTACGCGAAAGGCAATTATTATATGGCAGAGGATAGGTTTTTGAAAGTCGATACCTCGCACGCCCAATATGACTCAGCGCAGATTTACCTCAAATGGGCAAAGGCGAAAACGGACTCGATTGATAAGATCGGCAAGAAAAAACTCAATGGTGCAATGGCGGAGTTATCAAAAATCATCCGCGCCACAAATAAGGATTTCAATCAACCGATATTGTCGAGCGGCATAAACTAAAACGAGATGAATACGATAATATCACCGTATCATTAGTCGATGCCGCTGGACTGGAGGTCGCGTATTATTCCGGCGTGACGGGGGCGCATGTGAAATAAAAAGGCGAGACATAAGCCCCGCCATTAAATCACTGCCCGGCATAGTATCATCGCCCTGCCTCATTCACCACTTTCCCATCGTGCCGAGCCAGATAAATTGCTACTGCCCGCCGGACAATCTCGGCTTTCGGCACGCCAGATTTCTCAGAATACCGGTCGAGGCGGTTCCGCAGGTCGGGAGAGATTTCGAAGTTAAATTGATTGCGCTTCATGGTTTCCTTTCGCCCTGCCGGGCTTGGGTAGTGGTTAATGGTTATTTGTGTTCTTCTTTCCAGTTTTCGATTGCCTGTTCTATCGCCTCCGGCTGGTCGCCGAGGTCGCAATCGCAGGCATTGTCAATTTTGCGTTGCAATTCCTCGCTGTCGGTATCGTCCAATTCCTCAATCGCTTCTTTAATAAGTTCCATAGCCGCTGACATGCGGCGGACCCAATCCTCCCACCACGCAATGTCATCAGCTTCGGCGTAATATTCGTCCGCCTCGGTGCAGGGCACAATATACTCGGCGTCCGTCCTCAGGGCGTTAAACTGCTCCCGTGTAACCGGATAATCCATATCGCCATGCGATACGCATCCGGTATTACGGATAATGTCCTGCATATAATCAGGGTCGCCTGGGTTGCCGTCATAATTGTGAATGTTATGCTCTGAGCGATTGTCAATGTCGATTAGTTTCATTTTCCTTCTCCTGCGGGGTCATCCCGCTGTTTGTTATTGTGGCATTATTGCCCTTTCTCCCCCCGGACGCCCTTTTCCAGCAGGAAAACTATCTGCTGGTTGATTGACCGCCGTTCAGCCTCCGCCCGCCGCTGTATCGCTTCGTACAGGTAGCGGGGAAGCCGGAGGGCAAACGATTTTTGAGTATTAATTTCGCCTTCGATTTCGGCGAATATCTCAATTGCCCCTTGGATAGTGTTGCCCTCAAATCCTGCCTGATAGCCATACCCCCTGAATTTAAGGGTCATATACTCAAAGCCAGCAGCGGCTATCCATGCGCCGTGTTCTTCGGCGGTTCCGAAATTATCCCCGTGATAATTCCGCCCCAGTCCCCGAATATAGCCGTTCCAGAAACAATTTGCCTGCCCCGCATCATTGCCGCTATGTGATAGAGTTTTAGCGGCGCGGGCGCGGGATTGAAATTCCTGCTGTGTTAGTTTCATATTTCGATTTTCTCCATGCGCATTAGATTTTAATTCCATCTCCTGCCATCAGGGCGGTTAAGTTAATCCCCGTCATCCATCGGGGTTATTAATTTTATCGTCGGGTATTGCCGATAGCCAATAAAGCGGAAAACGGCGCGCTTAATCATACTTCCGTCAGCCTGTTTTTCTTCCACGCTCTCGCGCCGGGTTATAGACGCAAAACAATTAATCCCTACGCTCTGGAGGCTCCCCACTAAATAAAAAACGGCAACCATCTCGCCCATGACCATCGCTGATACGTGGGCAGCACGTTTGCCGTCTTCATACGGAATCATCCTGAAAATTTTATCCATTAAAAAGGATGATTCCATCGCGGAATCTTCAGTTCCTATCCCGATTGCCGGGAAGGGAATATCAATTATTTCAACGGGGGACTCCGCCGCGCCGCCCGGAACGTATTTATCACAAGCGGCCTTTTGTTCATCTGTCCACTGTTCGGATGGGTGGTTCGAGATATTAATAAACATGCGTTTCATTTTCCTTCTCCTGTTTTTCCTCCCTAACCCGGAGGGAGGATTGTTCGCGCCGGGCCGCTTATGAGTGGTATTAATAACCCATTGCTTTGCGCATCATAGACCGGTGTGCCTGATATTCTCTTTCCACCCTCTCGGCTGCTCGTTGCCGTGCTATTTTCGCCTTCCATTCCGGGGTCGCATGTATAGCGGCAATCGCCGCGTCAATCTCAATCATCTGTGTGGAGGGTATGCAGAGCTTGCCTATGTATCCAGCAATCTCGACGCCCTGCACCGTCATGCTCTGTCTGACCAGACTCAGCCCCATCAGGTTGTCGTTATAATAGCCAGATATGTGCATCTCACAGCACGAGCGCTCAAATATATCGCCGTCAAGATTGATGCGCTCAGTAGTCCGTAATTCGACCTCAACCCGCGCCGCCCCACCTGATTTCGTCTGCCATTCGATTGTCTTTTTCATCATGCCCTCCTGTATTATTGTTACATATAATATACTATATATGTATAGTAATGTCAAGGAAAATCGGCATGCCGCAAAGATTTTTAGAACGGATGTTCAGTAATGTAACTTATAATATTAATCTTCGTTTGGCATCATAATTGTAATGAGTTGATTCGCTTTTCTTGATGGTCGCTAATGTCATTGGTTTTGTTCCTCCTCTATTTGATTTTCGAGCAGCCATTCTTCCATCCCAACCTCAAATGCTATCGGGTCGCCTTTGTAGAGCAGTAACCCATACCCCGGGCCGTAAACTTCGTCCAGGTATTCCATATATGCGTTTTCCTCTTCACTGTACACGGCTATCTCCTTGATTTATGTTCTTGTTTTAACCTCACTTATAATATAATATATTATATGTAAGATGTCAAGTAAAAAATTAATATAACTTAATTATTTTCAATGACTTACATAAGTTGTTTATTTATAAGCTCCATTTGGGCAAAAAAAACGGCCAAGACTCTTTAAAAGCCTTGGCCGTTTCGCACCTGACCTTACATTTAATATCTAACCGCTTATGCGGTATTATAGGACAATGGCATCACCACCTTTCGTATCGAGGAGAGATATACCGTTGGCCGGACGTCATGCGATTGTGGTGTGCATTTCGTCACGGTAAAATAGCTGTGTGCCGAGCTTCCCGAGGAAAATCATCTTGGGCGCCCAGGATGGCTGGACGTGTTCGGCATGGTAATGCGTTGCTCGTTCGAACGGCTCCGGGATTGTCCCGTCCACAATCCCGTTTGCAATCTCAAGACATTCGATAAATACAGGGTCAAGCAACCGTACGCTGGTCACCGTATTGAAATTTTTTTCATCGTTTTCATTAATCGGAAAATTGAGATATGAAAACTGCTGCTTATCCAAAATGTCATCCCACTTGACCTTGTTGATTTCCCGCCGAAATGCAATCCAACCGACCTGGATACGCGCCTCGCGCGGTTCCTTCCGGCTTCGGCATTCACCGTAAATCGTCAGGGCAATCAATTCACGTTGCGGGAGCGTGCCAATCAATTCCCGCTTTGTCATATATTCCTGGTAATCCATCGGGCCACTCCTTTGCATATCGGTTCGGCCAAATTCTTCAATCCATTTACGCAAAACATCGAGCAATTTCATTTCACGATTTCGAGATTGTAGCTCAACATCATTCTCATTCGACGCTGCCATGCGTTGTTGAATGTCTGTGTTATCTTCCCAAAATCCCATGCTAATGACAGCGCGAATCGCTCAGGCAATTTCATAACGATACCGCCGGCAAACATGACGTACGTTTTATCATTGTCACCGGTATAAAACAGGATCGACCCAGAGACGCCAATAAGGTCTTTGTAGAGCACCATGCCGGACGGCCCGCCGCCAATCCACTCCTGAGCTTCAAGCTGCGTATTTTCTTCTTCTGACGCCCGGACCATGACGCCGAACGGAATGTAGGCAAGACTGAAATTAAATTTGCCGGCGTTATCAATGGCGATTTTTTCCAATCCCTTCTCAGCCAGCGCCTTCATGGAATCGAGCTCAGCTTTGCCGGCTTCAATCATTTTTGTTTCATCCGCGGTCTGCCCGTTCGCCTGACAAACAATCCAAGCGGAGAGCAGGACGGCCACGAGGAAAAAGCAGACGCCGGAAATGATTGTGTGCCTGCGTTCGGAACGTCCTCCGGTTTGAATCATGTTATTTTCCCTCCCCGTTCTTCTTTTCTTCGGCCTGGGCCTTCCCCTTGCCTAAATCCGCAGCACCCTGGGCAATCAGATACGACCCGACAAGAGCCATGATGGCATCAACGGCATTCGATACCTGTGCTTCCGGTAACCCGAGGACGTTCACCAGGATGAGCGACACAATGCCGATAATCAGCCCCTTGACTTTTTTCGATTCGAGGAACTCTTTCATTTCCATTTCCTCCAGTAATTTATTCAGTCGATATAGAGTCCAACCAAGCCTGAGCTTTTCCGTAAATTTCAATGGCAATAAGCGGAACACATAGTATGCCAGTTTGATTTTCCATAGCACGGCAGGAACTCCGTTGATTAAACACTATCATATATGTACCAATTAATATGATACCAGTCAAGCAAAAAAAATATTATTGCGATTTAGAATAGCCGCCATTAAAGACTTTTCGCCGGATCTCCTGGACGGCGGCAACAATGGATTCAATTCTTTCATTCCAGCGCTTTTCTGTTTCATCATGCGTGTCTTTAAAAACGACGTTCTTTTTGAGCTCCGCAAGACTACGCGAAACCATATTCAGAACAACGGCCGTGTACACATTCAGGAGCAGCAGGAATAGCACAACAACGCCGGTTCCGTATTTCATGAGTGCAGGTATACCTAATACCTCCATTATTTTTTTCTCCTTTTTTGTGATACCAATTAATCACAAAAATCGATGATTTTCTTAAGAGAAATGATTTGAAGGGTTGTCAGATTTCTTGACTCTTTCGGAATGTCAGTTTTTCGTATCTGAAATCTCTCAAGTTCAATTTCTGTTTCGATATTTAGTAATTTGTCGAAATCTGAAGAGAAGGCAGGAGAACCGAAATTAACGTCATATGTTCCGTTCCGCTTAATAACAGGAGTGCCGTCAGCAGTCTTTGCCGAATGCCGCTCAAGTATTCTGATACGTTCGGCGTTAAAAGCATCAATGTAGAGCTGCAATTTTTCTAGAAAGACCGCGAATTTAAACTCAACGTCGACAGGTAGCCCAACATTTGCCAGTGATTGCAGCGCACCTGTGATAATAAGCTCATTCAGCACTGAATTTTTGATTTTCATAATTACGTTCCTTGTAATGTATACGTTGTTCCGTTGCTTCTATATTTCAATTTTCCGTCTGCTGTTACACACAAACCGCCATTCGTAGTTATTGGATTCGCCGCAACAGGAATTATTAAACTCTCAGCATTTATGCGTATTACGCTGATTACTCCCGTTCTGTGTTCCGCCTCAAGCATGCATGTGTCATTGGCATATATGCCATAATAATAGTTCGACCCGGAGATCGTGCCCATTGTATAAATTTTTCCACCTGCACCGTCGAGCCAGATTTTATCGCCTGTGGTTACTGCAATTCCCGCGCCATCCTGGGCCTCCGCATTCGCATAAAACTTAATCATTGAGCCGATCTGCAATCTTTGTGAACTACCGCAGTAAACATCGAGCACTCCAGCCGGTGAAATTCTCGTGTCTCCGGGCGCGTATAAACTCAAATAACTGTCTTCGAGTCTTAAATATGCATAGCTTGGCGACGGAGCACCAGACCGTGAAAATGTAATATCGGTTGAGGATGCATTTATTTCAACCCAATTAGTTGTTTGCGCAGCAGGTGAAATCAAATTTTTTATAACCGTCAATATTCCCCATCTGTACGAAGCGTCATTAGAGGAATGTAATAACGCCAGATACCCACCGGAATCATATAATCCACCAACTCCCTGACTGCTCGAAACCTGCGCGGTAAAATTGACATTGGTTCCAGCCACTTTGATAAGATTATTCCCGGAATCAATCGTTACATTTGTTGATGTAATTGTTGTGGCATTGATAGTAAATCCCGCAAGTACTCCAGTTACACATTTAAGTGAAAACGTTCCTGCACTCTGGTCCCAAAAAATGCCTTTCCCGTCAATATGCGCTCCGATATACACATCGCCCTGATCCGTACCGGAATAAACGACCTGAAACCGTTTTGCTCCTGATGTGTTATAACCGGTCATTGATGTATTGTTAATCAACATCCCGCCGTTCGCCGCGGGATTGGCGTTCGTTCGGATAACGCCGGATGTATACATTTCATACGTCACTTCCTTTATTGTGCCGGAGGAAAACGTCGGCGCACTGCCGTCTGTGGGAATGACAAACGTGTTCATTTCAAGCGAAGCGCTGTATCCGATAAGCCCGGACGGAGACATCTGCACATAATTATCCCCGGTGTATAGCTTGATTCTGCTGTTCCCTGCATCAATATCGATACCTGTAATAGATATTTTAGTAGGTGATATCGTCCAGCCGCCTAAACCACCGCCAGAAATAGTGAGTGTATCGGTTGACGCCACCCACTGGAATTTCCCGGACGTTCCGCCAAGATAGAAATTGCCGGAATTGTCCATGTACGTTTTCCAGTCTCCGCCGTCGTAATATCCAAGATTCGTAGAGGATAAGTATAAACCTGCTCCAGAAGGCGAACATAACATTCCTGGAATATTCGCTAAATTTGTACCCCACGTTGCGCCTTTTGTTGCATTATCCTCAATACCTGATAATTTATTATTAGCCGTAGAATCAAGATTTGCAAGCGATTTGTTTGTAACTTCTTCTGAATCTAAATTGACAGAGTCTTTAGTTGCTAAACCGCCAGCATCAGTTAACATCGAAATTCCAGAGCCGCTTGTGATAACAATCTTTCCGCGTATTTCGAATGTGTTTTCAGAATCGTCCCACATCATACCAGCATTACTTGAAAATTTTCCAATTATTACATCGCCTGAATTTGTACCGCCAACCAGTGCTTTGAATACGTCGGCGCCTGTACTGTTTATTAATTGTATTCCTGTATTAGCATCAGGGAAAATACACAGACGAGGATTTGACACGGCAGAAGCATAGGTTCCTCCCAATGACGCTACTTTAGTCGTGGGGTCATACCCGGAAGTGAATGTCGTATAGCCTGAGATTTGAACATTCTTGGCATCTATTAATACAGTACCACCATTAATGGCATTAACAACTATTTGCGCTTTTGTATTATCATCGTCCCCTACCCGTAGCGCGATTTCATCATCTACCATGAAAATCTTATTCATCAATTGAAATGATGTAATATAATTTTTTTCTCTTAATCGCGTTTCCCGCTCTGCAAGGATTTTCGCATCATAAACACGTTCAATTAATTCAGGGGCCCGGATAGTTTTTGCCAGCCTGAATTTATACATATACGGATAACACACACTTTGCTCAAGTTCTACAATTCGGAATGTCTCATTGATTGCCAAATCTGTATCAACGACGGTGACAGAATCACCAATGTCAAATGTCAGGCTATTCGTTTTCAAATAATGGTTATCGACGTTAATCACGTACTCAACCTTCGGTGCGTTACTATCGCTCAAATATGCCTGTGCCTTTGTCAACAGTTCATCTTCTGCCGCCGTCACATAACTGGTCGGCATTTTAATATCAAGAATCACATATTCATCACCAACAGCTGGTTTTAATGTGGCATCGGGCAATGCTATCCCGTCGCCATCGATGAATTGCACGAGTGTAATTTCTTTTGTGCTGTTGTCATACGCTGATATTTCGAACTCATAACCTGCTAGATTCCCGGTCTTGAAATGAACCTTTGCGGCTATTCCAGGAAGCAGGTAATCGTTAATATTGAAATCAATCCCGCTGTCATAAAATATCGACGTGTCGGACCCGTGAACGGATGTTATTGTGCCGTCTCTGTGCGGGTAAATATCATCAAATATTTTCGTAGCCTCGATTATACCATAAGTTGACGTCCCACTTTCAACGTAATTATTCCCAAGATATTCAAACATCAGTCTGCCGGCGCGGCTTCTATAATCGCTTGGGATATTTCGCTCACCGCCATAAGCATATAGACGTGTTATAAGGTTCTCAGGGTCAACAGTACGGCGCTCAATGTCAAATATCCCACTCTGATATTGCAGCGTGATCCCAGTATCGCTTCCCTGGGAATCCACGAAATTAATTGTCCGGTCATCATCACCGGAAACGTAAAACTCGCCGTCAAATTCCTTCGCCAACCGGCCTATCATTGTGAGGCAATTTTCACCGGACGAAAAAAGCTTTTTCGCATTCGTGCTTTTGCACGTTCCTTTTGTCCATGCACCAGCACCGTACACTCTGTTGAGGTTGGTTATAATGAGGTCAAGGAAATCCTCGGCCGTTCCAAAAAAATGAAAATCTGCTGCTGATTCAGGCATGGTTATTCATTCCTAAATTGCACTTTCGCCAAGTCGTAATGACGCCGCTCAAAATTCGCTTCATACTCAAAACGATTTGTGGCAACCTTTTTGACATTGGGAAGGGTATTTACAAAATACTGCTTCCCCTGCCACCAGATATAATCGCCGATTGTGATATCATACGGCGACGTGGTCCAGAATTTGACTTTAACGACATCTAAGCCGTTAATATTCTTTACAGATTTAGTGCTTTCGTCAATATGTATTATTGCTGTTATATTAGCCATCAATCCCTCAAAACAACGATGTAAAAGGGGTTATATTCTCCGGCGATGAAAAAAGGGCAATTGACGGATGCAGGCTGTAAACCGGACCCGCTCATTGCGACGGTAAATGTGCCTTGACCTTTTTCCGTGATAATAATATCAACGTCCTGGTCTGGAGCTCCTGGAATTATCACCATTCCGGTCTGGAAATACGACGGCAAAACTGCTCCATCAATATCAGTCAACGCGCCGTACGTCAATGTCTGCGGGTTGTCAATTGTGCCGGTTATTTCAGTATCATCAACAAAATATTCGGACGCTGCCATATTGCCTATTGTATTTTATCAATTGCCGGGTTCCATCGCCCTTGATTTTCTATATAAACAGTATCACTAACTGCTGGGTTTCCTATTGTAATGTTATATGATGTCGTTTTGAGACTGTCCGGAGGGCTAAAGCCGAACGCCTCAATAATAAACCGCGTCACATAATCACGTGGGAACGGATACAATTTATTATTCCATGCTGATTTGACATATGATTGTCTTGTCTTTTTAAATGGGGCTGTCTGTGTCGTGTCAAGATACATGCCAATCGAGGTATTATATATCGCGAACTTATTTACTGTGCTTATATCCAGTAGATTCCCCGCAATCGAATCGAGCACCGCACTCGAATCAGTCAATGAGCTGAAGGCCAGCGAATCCGGAGCATAAACATTATGGGGCATATAGTAGTACATCAATTTCGGTTTGTTCGCCGAACTCGATGAGCTGAACCGCATTTGCCTGCGGTAAAAAAGGGAGTCCGCATTAACGTCGTCATCGGACAATAGCGCGAGATGTAGTGTGTCGCCACTGTGCGCCAATACGGTATCCAGTCCAGCCGATGTAAATTTTAATACATTATCATAACCGTCAGAATATTTTCCACTCCATAATCCAGTCGCAAGAGTATCTTTTGTATACGTACCTGTCTTCTGCCAGCCGGTGAATTTATTGAACCCCGTTGCAGTCGTCAGCCATGACCCCGCAGAATCAATCGCAGAATATACGTTCATATTGAAATCACTGTTCGATAAATCGGATTCCCCATCAAGCACCAATTTTACACTATCCAGAACTATGCCGCTGAAGTCGGGAACCAAAAATTTGAGAAACCCCCTACTAATACTTGTATAAATCCATGGCACAGTAGTTATGTTCTGCCCCACGGTTATCTGGCTGGTGTAAACACTTTTCACATTGGTGGTCGAATTTCTGACCGCCGTATACGTCTTAGTCTCATCCCCCGCATCTGAAGTCACACTCCCGTCCATGCCGCTGGTCACCATTGAGCTATCGACAATAGCAGGGTCAATGGTAAACGCCCCCGGATGTCCCGTCGTATCCCGGAACGCATTCCACGTCACGCCGGAAAGCCAATAATTTTTACCAGCATAAATTTTTGTCAGGTCATAAACTGGATAGAAGGTACTGTCCGGCGTCCACGCAGTTCCGGCGTCTACCGCAATATGGTATTTATCGCCGCCGCGTGCATACTCGTAAATGATACCGATATGCGAGGCATTCGGCACCATCTGTATCACCCGCCGCCGGTCGATTTCCGAAATGATTAATTCCTGCTTGAGAGTCCCCGTCGTGTATATTAGGCGCAGGGTCGAGCCTGTCCCCCAGTAATACGTCAGCGTATTACCCTCCGTGGAAACACCGTTGAGCGTGCTCGAAAATTTTATTACATTCTGAACATCGACTTCTCCCCCGATATACCGGGCAAATCCAATCGGTCTGAACGCAAAAAAATTCCCCTGCCTGTCCCGGATTTTTATAAACCGCATCGCATTCAGACTGTCCGGCAATTCAATGATATTTTTGTCCGTCCAAAGACCGAGCGTATAACCGGAGGCCGTCGGCGTTTCACGGGTATAAAAATTAGGATTTCTAATGCCCCACGAACCATCTGAAAGCTGGTAATATTGAGGCCCCGAAAATATTGTCAATACATTCCCGTCCCGGATAGTGGTTTCATTAATGATTTCCTGCCCGAATACCGGGAACACACCGCATATCAGCCACAAGGTTATCCAGAATATTTTTTCTCTGCAAGTCATTTTACGCTCCATAGACAAGGTAAACACGTTTAATTCTCACCATTTTCGAATCGTTAATGCTCCATGCCCGAAACCGCACAATAACAACATCATCTTTGCCAATTGAAGAATCTCCGATATATAGGGCTTGCGTTGCATATGATGTGCCGGACAACCCGGTCGCCGAATCGGTAATTGATATAGCGCCGGTGAACCGGTTCACCGTTCCAACGTAAATATTTAGTTTTTGGCTGTCTGCGCTTGCATGTGTGGTTTTGTATGTCACGCTCAGACTATCAAGCGTTATGAACTCTTGACGGCTCTCTACGGTGGTTTGAAATGTAAGGTTCTGGATACCTCCTGCGCTGGATTTCGCACGCGCTACAACTACCGTCTCTCCGGACTCCACGTCGAGAAATACATCCATCGAATCGCTTGTGCCGACAGTTAACGAGGTATCAGCAACGTATTCAGCAGGAACGTAGAGATATTCCTGGACTGTCGACATCAAATCAGAAAGTTTCGGTATACTATCGCCAGGCACATGATAGCCGTCAATCGTAATACTGTCTGTATACGCAGCTCCACCAACACCGGATGCGGATAACGTTCCATCGGCAGTAACGTTCAGACCTGACCCAATTTTAACAGTCCCACGAACTTCAGCAGTCGCAATTGGAGCTTTGCCTGCTGAATCAGCATATGAAGCGGCTCTCGCAGAATCCGCCTCATTGCTCTGATTGTTCTGTATATAGGTTACCCATTGCGATTTTAATTCAAGCGTATCGAGCGGAAAGTGAACAGCGAGAGATTCTTCAATCGCGGCTTTTATATCATCGCCCGTTGTTTTATCTGCAAGACTATCATTTAAACCAGTAATGTATGACGTGCTTGAAATAGTTATGTTATCCGACACGTGGTAATCGTCCTCAACATTCGACGTGTCTTTCTTTGTGCCAAGTCCATCGCTTAACTGTGTTGTAGTCGATTTCGCTTTAAGAGAATCTACCATCGCAGTAAAGAGCGCGCGTTCATTTATCAACGTCCCAAGATTATTAACGTCCCCGATTCCCAGTTTATTATCGGTGATTTTTGTCGAATCAATTACCTGTATTGCGGAATCAATTGAACTTCCTGACTGCGTGAATGTGGGTCTATTATCCGTCGCCGCAGATATGAGTTGAGAAATGCGATAACTAGAAAGAAGCATACTGTCCGGGTCAATCATCTGTTTGAACGGAAGCACAACAATGAACGTGTCAAAGTAAGATAGCTCAGCATGGAGGCGCGCCACATTGATTGAATCAGGGGTTAATGTGTCCGGGAGAGAGGCATTGAGCGCAATTGCAGCGGTATCGGCGTATATTGAAGAATCCTGTTTAGCAAGATTGCTAATATATACGCTGCCCTCGCTATCCGGAAAAATTGAATCGACATATGCCCTCCCATGCACACGGAGTAAACTGTCAATAAGTGCATTCCCACGAATCCGATATTCTGATGCAAACCCGCCTCCGATGACAGAAATAATAAACAACGAAACAATAATAATAATAAATATTGTGAGTTCTATAATGTTAAATCCAGCTTTTTTCATACCTCTTCTCCTACTATCATAAAATCAAACGTACATGCCCCGTCAACACCAGCCATGCTTAACGCGACTTTGAAATATGTCGTGGTCTTTGCCACAATAAAACAATTCCTGTCCTGATGCGGTGAACGGAATATTGCAGGAGCGGTAATAAATTCAGATGGTAATACATCCCCGTCAATGTCCGTAAGGTCGCCATAATTTATTGTCTGAGGGCTTGCCTCTGTCCCGGTTACGGCTACGTCCGCAACTTTATATGCTGATGCTGCCATTAACTCACTCCATTACGATGGTACAGTAGGCTTCGGTTCTCTCAATGTCAATACAAACCGCGCACACAGTAAATTAGAATACCACCGCGGCTTGGTTGTGAATTTCATTTTATCACGATAATAGACGCTGTATGTGCTGCTTATGTACGGAAGTTTCAGCGTTTGCAATCCGGATTGAATGAGCTCAGCTTTAAACGAATTTAATTGCGTCAAAAAATTAGATCTTGAAGTTGCTTTGAGAAAACAGTGCAATGTAATATCCCGCGCGTCAAGCCTAATGTCAGCGGCCTCCGTATAATGCTCAACGCCATGCTCATCAAGCCAGCTATGTTCAGTCGTGCCTTTTCGCCCAGGCAAATCAAGAATACCTTCGACGTTCTCAACGTATACGCCCCAGGTATCATCCATTTCCTGATTGTTCAGCTTATACCCTTTTGCCATATCGTCACCCGCCTAATTGCCGCGCAAGGTCTGTATTGGACGTGACAACACCGAGCTTCCGGTCAATGCTTTCCAGGTATCGATTATATTTAGTGTTGTCAACGATTTTCGATGTTTCGAGTAAATGCCGTTCTGCAATATCAATCAGGTCAACAGTATTCACCCTGATCGCGTTAAACTGTCCTGCCAAAAGACCGGCAGTCTCTTCACTCATTCCGGAGATTGCGCCGGATAACCCTTTCCTCGAACTCGTATCTTCAATAATATCATTCAGACCGGCCGATTCCATGATATTCTGAATTTGTTTCCAGTACGCCTCACCCCATCCAACCACGGTACGGAATGACGCTTCGAGGGTATTAATTTCTTCGGGCGTTAAATTATCCTCGGAGTACTGAGCAAATAAATCATACCACTGATCGAGATATTGAGTCAGCAGCTTTCTCTTAAACGAATCGAGCAGCGTACGCCGCATCATCTCGCCGAAATTTTCTGCAAATATTTCGCTTTCGGATTTCCCCTCTTCAAATCCTTGGAATATTCCGTCAGCAATTGCGCTCCTGGTGGTCCCGGTAAGAATCTCCTGATATTTCGCTGTGAGGTTAATTAAATCATCCTTCAATTGTAAATACTCATCGTAAGCTTTTAATCGGTCTTCAGACGACCCACGTACTGTCCTTTGATTTACCAGTATCATGTACTGCCGGGTCATATCAATCAACTGCTGCAATTGAGTGATTTGTTCTTGTCCATACGCACGCTCAAATGCACGGCGTTGCTCGTTGATATGACGATTCATGTTTTCCAAGAGCTTATCGAGCTCATTGGTTTTTTCAAACATTTTCGAAAACACACTAACCAGTATGCCAGCTCCGGCACTAATAGCAGAAAGCGGATCTCCCATTTTTATGCTGTCTGCAACCTTCCCAACATCGGACAACATTTGAATCGTGTCGCCCAATTCCCGATTAAATGAACCGACAACACCGGCAATTTGAGTCATACCTGACAAAACATCCCGCCATGAGGATTGTGCGGTTTCCGCAAGCTGCTTTTGAGATTCGTATATTTCCTTGTCAATTTGTATCAAGATGTCGGCATGACCCTTGTATTTTTCTCGGAGTTTTTGCAGGTGCTCTACCCATTTTTTTAATTCCTGGTTATTGGATTTATCTGATATACTTTCCCGGGCCTGTGCATAATCTTTTTGGAAATCCTCATTAATGTGCTTCGACAAAATATCGTTAATTTTATCCTGCTTTGCCTGTTCAAGATTAATTGCCTCAGTTGAATACTGCTCAAATTTGGCAATCAAATCATCATAATATTGCTCCGTTTCTATAATTTCATTTTCCCGTGCTGTCGACGTAGCTTTTCGATATTCTTCATATAATGCGGAAAATTCCTGCTGTCGGCGACGCTGTTCTTCAATGAATTGATTGTTTGCGGTATTTATATCAACCTGGATTTCAGCGATTAAGGAATTTATTTCATTCGATATTTCCGCATTGCCTTCTGCCAATGTACGCAGTCCTTCCAGCGCTTCGACGGCTTCATCAGGTTTCAGGAAGTCAAGTTTCGCCTGGGTCTCATGCGGCAACCGCTGAATGTCATCAAAAAATTTTCTGTACAAGTCATAGCGTCTGCGTATTTCGTCAAGAGATTCATCAGGCGTTATTGTAGCTTTGCCACCGGGCGGAGGGGCGTTGTCTCTATTTTTATTAACCTCTTCCTGTGCTTCGGCCTCCCCTGCAAGAGCCTTTGTTGTGATATCAAGCTGCTTCTGTAAGTCCAATTCGCGCAGGGTCAAATCGGTTATGCTTTTCTCTGCTTCGCTTCGAGCTTTTATGGTTTCGCGCTCTGCATCAGACTGACGCTCACTTGACCGGATCAGCTCTATAGCAAGCTGTTCGGCACGTTCCCGCAATTGCTGTTCGGTTATTTCGGCATTGCCAAACAGGTCTCTTAGGTTTTGCAATTGCTCTTCGACTTGCTTTGTGCGCTGTGAGTGTTCGAGTTCTGTAAACGCGCCAATCCGCTCTGAACCGGTTTTTATTGCGGTCAGAATACCGGACGTATACCGTTCCTGGAGTTCTTCGCGCGTCCTAATAAATTCCTCTTCCTGAATAATGGTTTCTTCCCGTGTTCGTGCCGCTTCCTGCTGTTGGATTTTCACATACTGAATTTCATACTCAAGCGCACGTTGACGCTGTTCCAGCACATCATCGCTTAATTTCGTCAGCTCTTCCTGGGCCCGCTTAACATTGTCAATCGCTTCGGCGTTGTCATTCCAATTTCGTGACAGTTCAGGAATAAGAATATTAAGAGCGTTCTGTGCGTTTTTGAGGTTTAAGGATTCCTGCGCAGTCAAGTCCGCTTTATTGCCAAGCAATTCAATCGTATCGATGTATCGTTGTATATCATTCCTTCGCGCAATAAAAGAATTGGCAAGCTGATTCGAGAAATCGATTGCCCTGGTAAAATCATTATTCACTTCAAAAAATGCATCATTAACAACCTCAGCCAAGCCTGTCATGAAACCACTAAAGAAGTCACCAATTGGTTTTAGCTTGGCAACAAATCTGTTCTGCAGAATGGCAACTACATTTACGGCATCATTCGCCATGATATTAAATGCTTGGATTGAAGCCCCTGTACTGTTTTTCATCGCCTCTAAATCTTTTGCTGCAACATGAGCATTCGCCCCGGTCAACGCAAGTACGCCATTCATGGCTTCAATACGTCCAACCATTTCCCGGAGGGCTGTATCGCTACCATGCGCTTTATCACGCAAAACAATCAACGCTTCCTGGAACGTCATTGTTTTTGACCACCCATCGCCAAGATTTTCACTCAATGCGATTAATGCAGCCCTCACCTGTGTTAATGCAACAGATGCAGGAGTTCCTGATTTTGTTAATGTGGCAACCGCTCCGGCAATTTCCTCAAATGGAACACCGAGCGCCGCGGCAAGAGGAGCCGCGACAGCTATTTCATGAGAAAGTTGCTCAAATGTAATTTTACCGAGTTCAACGGTTTTGAACATGACGTCAGAAACGCGAGTTGCATTTTCAGCTCCTAATTGCCAAGCATTTAAAATTGATGTTAATCCATCAACCGCCGTTTTTGTGTCAGTCACACCGCCAACAGCAGCCTTCGCAGCTACATCTACAAGATTAAGGGCCTGGGCACCATCATAGCCGGCAGAAGCAACTTCATAAAATGCATTTGCAAGGCCGATGGCGTTTTCAGGAACTTCAGTCGATAATTTAATAATGGCATCCGACATGCCTTCGAAATCCTGCTGTGTCGCCACGGAAATGGTCTCGACTTCCTTCATGGCGTGCTGAAATTTTATAGACATTTCCGTTGTGTCATGAATAATTTTCCCCATCACAAGCCCGGCAGAAACACCAAGACCGGCAAAAACATCCATGCCGGTTACTTGTCGAGCGAAGGAACTTAATATACCACGCGCCTCATTCGTGCCGGTTACAAGCCCCTTGTTATCAATGCCGGTACGCCAGTACAGAGAATTTTTATTTGAGATGTTCATTTATTCAGTTCCAATAATAAATGCTCCGGGTCTACACCGAACGGAAAATTTTCTGTTTCCTGTTGAGACAGTCCGTCACGATATATTTTAGCCGTTACTTTTTTTGAAATAACATCATTCCTGCCATTCTTGATATGCAGATGTAATCGTACAACGGCACTGTCCCGACCAGCCTTTTTAAACCCAACCAGTCCCCACCGTGATAAAGTGAATCCTTGAAACATTTTTCTGATTAATTCACCGTGATTGGCATTAACCATCTTCCATTGATAGCGAGTAAATGTCGCCATGCGTTGCCAATCGTGGTTCATCCAACTACTACAAAATATTCCAACAACCCGCTTCACTCGCTCTTTGGTTCCAGACGTCCCACCGGAGTTCCAACCGGTTTTCATTCAGCGCAATCCCCTTGTTTAAATATTCTCCTGCAAGTTCAAATTCGCCGTGGTTATAATGATATGAGGCAAGCCAATTATAGGCGTTCGGTATTACGATTTTCATATCTGACGTTAACAGCATTTCATAAACACTGCCGGCACTCTCATGAATTTTTACAACACGCTCGAAATACATTTTAGCGCCTAAGTAATCTTTTGCTCTGACATAATGCTCACCAAGAGCATACCATATTTGCGACACGCGGACTGAATAACGCATTGATTCATGCGCAACCCTTTCGGCGTTCGTCAGGTCTCCTTTGTGCAGATAGGCATAAACGATTCCAATAAAACCCTCAAGATGCGGGAACCATCCCTCATGGTATTCGATTTTCCGCATTTCAGAAATCCACTCTTCGCCGTACCTGATCACATTATCAGCGTCATATATCGCGGCATAAGTTTTCACCAGGTGCAACAGGTTGTGGAGATTGCGCGGCGCTTTTTCGTATTGCTCAAGCAAAAGCGGTAAACTCCGGTTTATTATTTTCCTTTCCGCAAGACCGTCTTCGACTTGGAACAAATAGCCATAATGATTAATTGTGATTTGCGGACAAAAAGCGTATGGAGCTTTATGTATCGGCCGGTTATGCACAACTCCCTCATACCGGAACTCACCATCATTCAGGAAAATTCGAGGTTGCAACAGTTCATGATATAAGGTGCATTCCTTGTTGTAAAAATTCCGGACGTTCGCAAAAATAGTTGGCCGTTCAACGGCGTTTTTACTCAGGAGAAGATTTTCAATTTTATAAAGCGATTCCTGGCAAAGCTGCTCATCTGCATCCATTATCATTATCCATGGACTAACTGCGTGCCGTATGGAATGATTACGAGCCTCAGAAAAGCTATTTCTCCAGGGATGCTGATAAACCTTTTCCGTATATTCAAACGCAATATTCATTGTGTTATCAGTAGACCCGGTATCAACAATAACGAGCTCACACCAATTCCGATGAATTAACGGCAACGAATCGAGGCACCGCCTGAGATTTTTTTCCTCATTTTTGACAATCATGCAGATCGAAAGAATCATTAGAGCAGCTCCAGCAATTCATCCTTGCCACTAACTTCACGGCCGCGGCCGTCATTATCGGGGTCATATTTGGGGATCGACGCGGAAAGCATTATGAGATTGGCCCAGCTAATATCCCATAACACCGCGCGCATGGAAAACCGAAAATACTTTATCACGCTGCCGATGAGTCGCCAGATGTTTGGTTCTTCTCGGCCTTGGTTATCACTGTCCTTGTCGCCAAGACCGTACATGCTAAAAAATCCATGACATTCATCTTGTCGACAATGATACTGAGTATTTCCCGCCCTTCTGCCGGAGATAAATTCTCACGCAGGAACTTCATAAATTTTTTCGATGGTTCTGCCTCAGCGTTCGTTACGGCAAGCGCTATAACATTCACCAGCTTGTCATTGTTCTGGATAATATTCTTAATGCCAAGTTCCAGAAAATCGACTGTGCCGTCCTTTTGAGATAACACCTCACTGCCGGCGAAAGAAAAATTGTCAAGTTCCCTGGCAATCCGTAGAAGTGTTCCTAAAACTATCGGTTTTATCTCTATAACGACTCGTGACGGCCTCAATCCAAGCCGGTGGAGTATATTGGTATGCTTTACCGTAATCGTGTACTGTACGGCCTCCTGGAGCACTGTTCCGGCGATTTTTGAGCGGGTATCGGTTTCCATGAATCCCCTTTTAATGCGCCCCCATAATCAGGGGGCGCATTTCGATTTTCGATTACGACGTTATGACGTGAATATTAACCGGAGCCACGGACGTCGTGGGTTGCAGGATTTTCCCTGCAAACTTTATCGTTCCGGTGTCAGTATCGGTGAACGGGAAATTGCCGGAACAGGCCAGCTTTGCCCGCACAATATTGATTCGCAACTTCGTCGAATCGTACGCCTTTGACGTCAACTCAACGGATTTAATAATTTCCGTCGCCAATGTCGTGGGCGAGTTCCAGATGGTCGCGGTTGTGGACCCGCCGAATGCCGTATAAAAATTGGCAACGGTCAGCTTCCTGGTCGCAAACTCGAACCGCTTCACGCTTTTGCCGGTGATGCTAACGTCAGCATATTCGGCCTCTTCAACGTAAAAATCGGTATCGGTACCAGGTTCAAATACAACAACCGCGGATCCCGGCACAATTTTATTTATCGTAGTAAGAGTGGTCCCCATCGCGCCGCCACCACCAACAGACCCGACGCGAATGGATTCCAGCTTTACAAGTCTGGGGTCATTTGCAGCCATACCCGTTTACTCCTTTATGTTTGGTAATATATCCTTACGCGCAAATTCGAGTAACTCATGCCCGGATGGTCTTGGTCTGGGAAAATCGCCTGGTTTTCGAGGTCGTAATAAAAATACGTTCCAGTCGTATTCCCGTATGCTTCAAGCCTTGCGATAACTGCTCCAGTCATTGCCTTCAATGATGTTTCGTCGGGTATACCGCCGTCCAGGTCTTTCGCAAAGCAATTGACATTTACAAATCCTTCCTGTACATCAGGTCCCCACGATATAGGCAATGGAGCAATTACAATGTGCTTGTCCTCAAGGTTCAGTGGGGATTTAAATCTCCACAGTGCAAGCGTCTCTCCGGAAATCGCGCCGGTGACAGATGCAACGTTAAGAATGAGATAAAACCAATCCGCCACGTCTTGAACGGTTTTCATCCAAGCTCCAGCTCTTTAATCAATTTTTTGAGAAGTCTTTCTGCAGATGGCGCGCTTCCAGACAACACGTCAAATCCTTTTGACTCAACATAGGCGGCATACTCCATTCCGGCCACAACTATAAGGACATAGCCTCCGTTATCGCCTTGGAGCACTTCTTCTGCAATTTTCCTTCCTTCGGATACTCCCTCAGATTTACCACCAGGGAAACTCTCATTTATAATATTGCCATCTTTGGCAATGATGTAGCCAACAGAACTCCGTAAGTTTCCGGTGCGGTCTTTATACGAATCAACAGACCTTGCCCAATTCACGAACTGCTCGCCGACATAGGAAAGCACCCACTCCATATTATCCTCGGCACCATTGACGAAATCGAGTATGCCACGGTCGATATCCCCTGAATTAAATGCTGGCATGAGTGAGTTCAAATTTTTATCTCCAAATGCTTTTGATATACGGTAATGCGGAGCAATTTGTATTCCTTCCCCTTGAATGTTACAGTTGCTTTGTCGGGAATATTATCGGCCTCGCCGAATGGGTCTGAAATAAGCGTCCACGAATACGACAACTGGTCGCCATTAGTCCCTACAATAAACCGCCCCGAATTATTTGGCTGTCCAAGACAGGAAATAGATACTGAGGTTTCGGCACCCTCCGTAAATACTCCTGTTGTTGGATTTTTCGTACCGGTCCCCCTGTACGCTATCGTTGCGGTATGTGGTCGCCTGGTTACCATATTGCGGCACCATTAATGGAAACGCCTTTATCATCGCCGTACTGATGATATATGCTGCTTGCCGTTCGTAACATCGCCCGGCGGTCGAATGCAATTGATTGAGAACCCTCTTGAATGTCAGGGTGATTTGCCAATGCAACGAGCAGATCGGCGTAACACAGGTCAATATTTTCACGCTGTGCCGCCGAATACGTCGCACTGGCAGTTACCCCCCGGTCAATAAGAATTTTTTCAATCAATTGCGAATCGGCGTCATATTCGTTTAACGATTCTAATGCCTCTTGATTCGTCATTCCGTCACCGCCATTGATTAATCGTCAAGGCCATCGGCTTCGGGCGTCGCTTCCGTGTCAAGCCGGAAACACGCGTTGATATTTTCCCAGCTCGGGAATGCGTTAATCATGCCGATGGTATGCTCTTTCACAGGATTTACCTCGCTGTATTTTTCAACGAGAACCGGCCCCGACTTGGAAATAATTGCCTGCTTCGGCGGGTTCGTTTCATCAGCCAGCGGGCCAACCATCGTACTTCCAAGCTGGAGCTCCGGAATGCCAACCACGTACTTGGTCGTCCAGGGATTAACCGTTGTCACGGAATGACTGCTGCTCTCAATCCGGACCCTCGAATTGACGAGGACGATCTCAGGGAGGCCGTCCTGTCCAAGCCGCGCATTAATATCTGACAGCAAGGGCTTGTTGACGAGCGTGTTTGCATTGCCGATGTACTGGATAACTTCGGTCGCCGCGCGGAACTGCTGCCATTTCGTTTTGTTCATGAGCAGATACCGGATTGTATAGCCCAGGTCTTCGGCGGCACTCACCAGGTCCTCGATATCCGTAATCGGTTTGTAGTTCCCGGCAGTGCCGTTATTCCACACCCGCGTTGAGGTCGCCGAAGCGATCTTCCGCTTGTTTGTACTCGGCATCTGGAAGTCAATAACGGATTCAGTCACCAGACCGGCCGCGTTGTTCGTCCGCGAAAGTGACACCTGGCCCGTAGACAGGGCGGTAAGTGCAATCCATTCAAGCCGTGCCCGGACGCCGGAAACGACAAAATCGATATCGCTATAGACGAGATTCAGGATTTCATTTTGCCTCGCCCTTTTCCCAGCATCGGACGTCATATTAACCATCGCACGCATGATGTTATAATCGTTGATTTCCTTTTCGTTCATGGTGCGCATCACCTTGATTGCAGGTATATCGCCACGCAGCTTGTCAATGATTTCCCGCTTTTTCTCAGGCGCGGAAACATCATAGGCAACCACGTCCGCGGCAACCGGCATCTGATTGGCACCAATCAGAGTTTCGTATGTCAAAAACGGCGTAACCTTGAACGGAAAAAACTGCTCGAAGAACAGACCGGGGAAAACACGCACGTTCAAATACGCGTCCACCGTTTTTTGGTCGACTTCTCTTATAAGACTGTGTTCCATTTCGCTTCACTCCCAATTTATCGTTAGGAATTATTTTTCAATATTCGCTATCCCCTTTTCCATTTCGCCGGTATTACGCAAACCGGATGCGGTCTGTAAGCGCCGTTTTTACGACGGTCGGCACGACGTACGGAAGCAAAGATTCGACAACGGTTCCCCGCACTACAATGCCGCTTGAAACATTGGCGTGCGTGACGGACCCGGAAAGCGAATACGTCACAACGTCGATATTGTTTTTTGTGATTCCGGCCGGAGTATATTTCAATGCGATATCGGCGGCCTCGGTCCCTTCGGACGTTGACTGATACAAATAATCGCCGTCCTCATGGGCGAATCCGGCAACGACGGAAATGACGTCATAATCGTCGTTTGTCGTATCGATCGACTGAATCTTGCTTGATTTACTGCCATTGCTGATAAAATCCTCAACCTTGAACTCATGCGTTTTGAGCACCTGAATTGTATTGTCCTCACCGTCGCCATCGGCGTACACTTCGGCGGTTTTTATCAGCCGGTACAGGCCATCGGTATCGGGGTCCGCCCCGACAATCGCACCTGCCTTTATTTCCGTGCTATCGCTTTTGAGGTCTCCGGTTGAGATGGTTGCACCGCCAGGGATATCCTCGAAAACCTTTTGGAACACGGGCAGGTACTGAGTTTCAGACGTCTTGCTTACTGTGAGTCCCATGTGTTAACTCTCCTATATGCAGTTTTTAAATTTCGTTAGTTAATGTTCCAGGCCATTCCCCATTGTTACGGCGAAATGGTAAGAAACATCATCTGCGGCCTGGCGTAATCAGTTCCGTGCGAAGTCCGGAGCAGATAATATCCTACCTGTTGATATGTCCCGCCGGCAAGCGAATCTGACCATGTTCCTTTAATAGTGGAGCCGGTCGAATCCTTGAACGTTCCATATATAGTTGAATCCGGAGAGCGGACTTGCCCGGCGCCGGTGTAATAAATATTTCTTTGGCCGGAATTTCCACCTTCCGCATCAACAAACCGCGGAGAGAACGGGCCCCAGGTCTGCAACCAGCAATAATAATTATTATAGTCGGTCCCGAATGGATTGTAATGCGTAAACATCCCGATGATGCTCTCAAGCGGGATGGTCCCGGACGGCGTATAAACCGCACTATAAATATTGGGCAAAAGTGTGATTGTGTCGCCTTTCGCGGCGTTCGCAGGAAACGGATCTGCAATTGTCAATTCAATTGTGTCATTTGTCGAGGTTGCTGAATCGCTTGCAAGAATGACAGTCTCCCATATCCGGAAAGACTGCGATGAATCCGTAAATGTCAAATATCCATTTCTGAATTGGTTAAGCGTAGCCCCGGACACCCGGACTTTTATTGTCGTGCTGTTGCTGTCATCATACGACCCTGCGGCGGTAATAAGCGTTGCGTCCGTGATTCTTGTCTGTGATACATTTGTGGCAACGGCAAGCCCATAATCGCTTGTGTCGGCAATCCCGGACGTGCAGTCTATTTTTGCATACCGGAAAACCTTCTCGCCGATTTGCAGGCGCGCACCAACAGGATAATTAGCAACGGACGTTATTTCACTCACGCCCTGCCGGAGGTCGGTCGATTCAATCCGGTTTCCGTCAAGAATATAAATAGCGGAAAACGCCGTTTGAAGGACAACCAGAATGGCGATGATGGCGGAAAAAACGCCAATTCCCTTAAATATTTTCATGGTTTCATGTCTCCTGTTAATATGGAAAAATTTCAATTACTGCATTATTGGAAATACTACTCGCCGCCGATTTTTGCAAGACTTTCGGCGGTCGCTTTATCCCTTTCATTCGCGGCTTTTGCAATAGCCACGGCCTCATCTTCGAGGGCGGTTGTGCCATTACCGGAACTTCCCCGGGGGATGCCATGCTGTTTAAGCAATTCGTCAATTTCCTTTTGCTTGGCGCCTGCAATATTATCCTTCAATGATTTGACAGACGCCTTTATGTCGTCCTCCGTTTCGCCGGTAATATGCCCAAAAAAGTTCTCGGAAATTTGGGCTTCTTTCAGGGCGGTTTTTACCATCTGCTCCCTGGTCTGTTTTTTCCTATCATCAAGAAGCGTTTTAATTGTCTCGCCCTGTTGTGAAACGAGTTTTCGCAGCTCTGCGATTTCCGGATTTTCGGAGCTTTCTTTCCCCTTGTTGTCGTCCTTCGTGTCGGGATTGTCTTTCAACAACCCTTTCTCCCGAAGGTTTTTGTCGTGGGTCTCGATCGCCTTTGTTATTTTCCGGTCAAACTCGCTTTGTACCATCTTCTCCAGGACGCCGGCAAGCCCGTTCTCATCGAGGAATTTCTTGAACTGCTCGGGCGTCATGGATTTGTTTGATTCCTTTTTCAAGTCCGCAACTGCCGAATCAATCTGCGATTCGTCCGTTATCGTACTTGCTAATTTTTCGGCGTGCGATTCATCCAGGCCCGCCTTTTTCAACGCTTCTTTTATTTTTTCAAGCATTACGCCCCCTTCGTTTGAAGTGGTCATTTAATGGTATATCCGAACACACCCGCAATAGTCGCATACCGTGACGCTGCAATCATTGACTCCCCGATATTCGGGTAGCGTTTGGACACGTTCATGCTTCGTAAAGCCGTCTGCGTCGTAGCCGGACATTTTATTTCAAGCCATGTACATACTTTTTGGACCGTCTCGGCGGTCCGTTCAATCAGGTCCTCATATTTGATTATGAGTAGATACTCCCGAAGTTCGAAAATGATACTTGCAAAATAATTCCATACTTCCGCTTGACAATTAAACTTGTCTCCGGTTTTAAACGGGAACCCCCTGTATCGAGGGTCAAGCCGTACATCAGATTCATTCAGTTCGGCGGTTTTGGGCTGATTCCAGGAAGCTATTGTATAAACCGGATCCCGTACCATTGCAATCACTTTCGGCCCGTGCGCCATGATGTGATGTATTTTACTCAGGTACGGCACATTGGCTTTCAGACCAATAGCAACGTCACTGTCGAGCGGTTTTTGCACAGTCCCCCAGGTTGTGTGCGTATCGGTTGTTAATTTATTTGGCACGGGCTCTTTCATCAACAGCATCGCCCTGAGAACAGAAAACGCCGCGGGAATGGCGCCGATATTGTATACAACCTCATTGAAGCACACAACATTTTCAATGCCGTTCATAAGAGAACACAGCAGACTTGTTCCCGACCTCGGGATTCCGGTAATAATGAAATCACGCATATAAACAAATCCTCGGCGATTTAAATGCACCGCTAACGGCCATTATAGCCCCTCTAACATCTCTCGTGTTGAATTGACTTGCCGGTTAAGTGAATATGTATCCTCGATAAATTGCCGGTATTTTACAGGCTCATAACTGCCTTTTGTTATTTTCGATATGGCAGAATCTATATTAAAGAACAGATGGTCCGGACTCCATAAGGCGTAAGCTCCATGAAATTCATGGATAATTGGTTTTATCCCCTTTGCCATCGCCTCTGCTATAGCATAACCAAAACTTTCATGAATCGACGTTGACAGAAGATAACTTTTGTCGTCAAGCCATGCGTTAATATCATTAACCCACCCATGAAAAATGACATTGTTTTCAAGCCGGTTGTTCATCACGAAATAACGCGCATAAAGCTCCTGCTCAAAATCTTGGAAATCACCCGCAATATGCAGAACATACCGGCAATCAAGACCAACCAGACATTTAATGATTTGCAACGCCAACGGCAGATTTTTCCTCGCATTGATATGCCCTACCCATGCAATATTGTGCCCTGGCCTGTGTTGACCAAATGTATATCGGTCAAGGTTTACGCCGTTATGGATAACTTTTGTTTGTTTGATGAAAATTGATTTATTGCCAATGGCTCGCCGCACGACTTCACGCATCGCATCATTAACAAGCACCAAGCAACTAATTGCAGACCAATCAATATTTATTGGCATGTGTGTAAAGGCTTCGTACCTGTGCAACCTGACCACTGATTTTTTGTGCCGGACAATTGGCGATTGAGAACCGTATATAGTAATGTCGTCGGCCCACTCAAACCAAACGATATCGCCATACTGAACGGCTTTATCGACTTCCTCTTTGGACCGCACAAGAAAAAGCGATATTTCAAAATAGCTCGACAGCTCATTGCACAAATCAACGAGAAAATTTTCAAGACCGTCTTTGCAGATGAACGCTATTTTTTTCATTCAGTCACCAAATAAAAAAGCCCGACAATGACCGCGGATTGGTCACTGTCGGGCTTTTCGGTTCCATTTGCGCTATGCGCTTGGAATTAAACTATGGTCGACAAAGTACCCGGAATATTTATACTCTCAAACTCTCATTTTTTTCGATTTTAGCAATCCCGCCTTGACTGAAATGGATTGTTAAGCTGCCGGTAAATTTCCTCTCTATAAGCTCTCGAACAAGCTCAAAAATCTTCTTTAATTTCTCCATTTAGGCCGTCGCTCCTATTATACAACATCGATTGTATCATGTCAAGCATTTTTATTCAGAAACAGATATTTACCAACCTGCCCCTTCACCTTTTCATTGTGCCGGACCTTCCCCAAATAAACATCTTCCGGTATTCCTTTTGGGAATGCTTTGCACGTCCGCGGCTTCAATAGATTTTTCTGCCCGATATAATGGGCACATTTAACGCATTGCGGTTTTATTTCTGCCATTATGAGGCTCTCCCTATTTTTAGTACATCTTTTCTCAGTTCAAATTTCTCAGTAAAATTATCTCTCAGGAAAAACGGCTTTGTTTTCCATTTGCTAATTGTGGGCCGGTGCCTTTGGAGATATGCCTGCGCCGATTGCGGAATACTCCGGACATATCGCCGCTGATCGACGTGGCCAGTTTTTATAAAGTCGATAAACTCGCTTTTCGATTGCAGGATCACTTTCGTATAACAAATGCAACGAGGATGCCAGCCAAGAAACACAAATCCTTTCGGATAATTCCCGGCCATTGAGTCACAAATATCAAATGTAGGATGCGCGGCACTCAATACAACCTCAACGCCGATAACGAACGGAAGTTTCTGTCTCCGCTCATAATCACTCATGCGATACGCCATATTGGTCTCGGTCGCCGCTAACCTGACAGCCTGATACGCAATATTGCGCTTCGGCAAGAGGCCTCCAGCATATTTGATTGGCTTGCCCGCAATATACTTTTCAACCTTCTTCGCAATATTGAAAGCGTTCTCACCTTCAGTAATTCCGGTGGCAAGTAATTGCTCAAGCTGCTCTTTATAATTTCGCGTGAATTTCCAGACCTTATCGCTCAGGCTTAAACCGAAATCTTTACGGTCAAGGAACGCGCTTAAGGCGTCCAGGTTCAACAGGTTCATTGAGTGCATGATTTTACCGGGTACTTTGGACCCTGCGGCGAACGCCTTGACGAATGCATTGTTTTTTGTGTTCGCAAGTTCCCAATTAGCAGTTACACCATTTCGTATGGATTTCTCCAGATCTCCGGCAAGGACTTTTAAAGCTGCATCGATATTGCGCTCAATTTGTTTATTGAACGCATAGAACGACGCGCCGCCTTTCGGGTGACGAATATGATACCGCCGTATCCGGTCGGCAATCTCTTTCGCGGCATCTTCCAGGATGGATAATACCTGTTTGTTTCTCCGGACGATTTCGGCAATGTTCCTGCGCTCAAATAATTTTTCAATCTCCCTTGGCGTCATTCTCGGCCTGTTCCTTTTTCACATTTTCCATGCTTCATGTATCGTAATCGGCGCCAATTTTTATACGGGCTAATTGTCAATTAATTGGATATTCACCGATAATTTTTTGTTTCAATGTCGCCTCCAATACATCAAATATTAAAGCTCTCACCTAATTGGTTCCTGCTCGCCTGTTCCTTTTCAAGCTGTTCAATCTCTCGCTCCGGGTCCTCTACAAGCGGATTGCGTTTTACTGCTGTTTTCTGACTGATTGTAGGCTCACCACCCCGGGCAACAGACAGCGCTTCAATTATTTCATTGGCACTTTCAGGCAGCGGATTATTGAATTTAATGGATATATCAAGCTCTTCGATCGACGCCGAGCCCTTGACATTAGTTTTTAACAGCATCGTCTTAATAAGATTCAGGCGGCGCCGGAATCCTTCGCCAATAATTTCCTGATTCATATTTGCCTTCAATAGTGAGGCAAAAAACAACAACCGGATTGTAATACCGGATAAATTGCCCAAGCCTTTGACATTCCCAAACGAAAGATCGGGCGTGTCGGTCATACTGTGAATGATGTCTTTCAGGTTTTCATACTCAAGCTTAATACTTTCGGGTGACGACTTCCACTCCAGATATTCGGCGTCCTGTTTCGCCTCAGGATTAACGCTTTCTGAAAATTGCAGAACTTTCCCAACTTCGCCCTTAGCCGGTGCGTTTTCGAGTTTGCCCCACAGCTTCAACGTGGGATCACCAAAATAGTCATTCGTGTCGGCGTGCCGGGATATTACCATTTCAATCCGGTCGATGGCTTCCTGGACGCCGTCCCATTCGGGTGCTTCCCGGGAATAATAGATAACGGGGATTTTTTCAAACAGGTTTGGTATTGTGTTAAACTGCCACGAATCGCCAGCTTTGATGGCATGATAAATCACTTTCGCCGTGTAGATATCGACATTCGGTATTTCCTTCCCTTCCGCGTCAAGCGTGTTATACTTAGCGGTGAATGCGTCCATGTCACCAAACTCGTCAAAGTGGGCGTTGATTTCGTACCCGCTTTTTTTGCTGAGCAGCTTCACCCGGTACCGCTTTTCCTCTTTCGCATCACCTTCCCGAATGTATGCGTACCATAATTCTGCAACCTTCGTTTCGATAAAAAACCATCGGGCCAATTTCTTATCAAAAGAGTGTATCTTGTTGTCCATGTACACCTTTTCGATTGCGGCAAATGCTTCTTTAAATTTATCCTCTGCGTTATTCAATATGAGGTCAACAGGCACCCCAAGCAAAAAAGCCACTGCAGAATTGACGATCTTCTTCTGGAATAAAATCGGGATTTTATTGACAATGACGGTTTTTGAATCTTCTCCCTCTCCAACGATTTTATCAGGCCGCTGTAAAATGACATGCTTGCCTTCATATTCGTCAATCCATGTCTCAATCTCCCGGTCAACCGGGTCGGTCATAAGCATTTTCACCAGCGCATCAAAGTCTTTCGTAATACCATCATTTATTACCTGATCTATGAGGATAACATCTTTTTTCTGCTCTGCCATTAGAATACTCCTAATTGATTTTTGGACACGATTTTTTTGTTCACGTGCAGCCCGCTGAATTTCCTGTTCATAATTTCCGATATTCCGGTTGTGGCGTCAGGCCCATCAGTATATTTGTTTTTGCCGGTCCGCTGGTACGAGTTCATGGCGAAATAATAATCAGGCCATCGAGTAGCCCAATCAGCAGGGAAATATATGTGATTCATCACATATGTCGAATTGCTGAGGATGCGGGCCTCTTTATTATCGCCCTGGTGAAACCATTGTACGTTGACATTGCCGTTTTTGTAGGTCTGCCAAAGCAACCGCTCAACATTTCTGGCAAATCCGCGGCCACCGTTATTGCTTTCGATTATTGCAGTGTTGACTTTAAAATTGTGCAGCCGGCGCGCGGTTTCCGGTTCGGTTATTTCCATCCCCTCCTGTGTATAATAAACGTCCAGGACGTATGCTTCACCAGCTTTCACGCCAGCAATGATATTGCACAGATAGCAATTGCCTTCATCAGCGGTATCTCCGTAAGCAATAATTTCGTCAAACGACATCCGTGCAGTCGGGTCATACGTTTTGAACTCTTTATATAGTTTGCCTTTTATGTCGACTGGTTCCTGGTGGAAATTCGCCCGCACGATTTCAGGCGCCATCTTCCCGGGCTTCGTCTTATCGAGGTACGTTTCAAAGCTCAGTAGGTCAGGACAAAGCATCTCGCCGGTTTCTTCATCAAGGGCCTTGAGTTTGACAATATGCCAGTCATCACCTTCGAGCTCGAGGATTTTTCCGCATAAATCCTTGGTGCTCCATCGCGTCATGTTGATTATTTGGATTGCACCTTCTTCGAGACGCTGGAGGTATGTATTGCGATACCAATCCCACTGTTTTTCAAGCACCAGGTCATTAAGAGCTTCCTCAACGTTTTTAATCGGATCGTCAATCACACCAATATCGCATCCCATACCGGTGAACGTCCCACCAAACGACGTGCCGAGATATGAAAAGTGAGTCCCTTCAAGACTCCACTTTTGTTTTGCAGAATCACCAGCTTTTATTTTTACATTAGGGAAAATATCGCTGTAGATAATTCTATGCAGTTCTATTTTTTCCTCGTCTATAGTGTCGCGGACGTGCCTCGAAAACTCCCCGGACATAATCTCATTGTATGATACGGTCGCAATCTTTGTTTCCGGTCGTTCGCCAAACACCCACGTACAAAAATTAGTAAGCGTGAAAGACTTGCCAAACCGCGGAGGCAAATTTAACATCAGTTTTTTACACGTTCTGCCATCATTCAGTTTAATTTTACCATCAACAAGGTCTTGCAGTTTTAAGGCAAGTAATTTCAGGTGGGGACGGGATTCTTTAAAAAAACCAGGAAATTTGAGTTTTTCATATTCCCAAAATGACGCGCGGGCCTCGCTGATTTTTTTTCCAATTCGCCGCGCCAAAAGTTCTTCTTTCAGCGCCCTATCCCGATTTAGAACCATAGGCAAATCATTCATACTTTTTTATTTCTGCCTCAAGTTCGGCATCACTTAGGCCACTGAAATCAAATCTATGCCCGACGTTAATATCCTGTTTGTCCTTCTGGCCCAAATAGTTTTTGCCGAGAAAAATAGCCATCGCCGGATTTTTAAGGGCAAGTTGAAATTGTGCCCTTCTCAACGCAACGAGGCCGCCGGCTCTCTTCCTGGAAAAATACTCTTGAAAAGTTATACCGTGCATTTCTTTACATCGCCGCTCAATAGTGTCCTCAGACACATTGAACCAACTGGCGATCTCAGTTAATGTGCATTGCATTTGGCATAACTTGTCGAGCTCTTCCCAATTAATATCTATTTTAGGACGGCCTCGTTTGCCCAGGTCAACTTTAAAAATATCATCATCGAATCCGGTTCCAATCATATCATCCGAGGCAAAGATTTCTTTCAGAACGCCGGCAAGGGTTTTATTATTCCATCCGCCAAGCTCCGTTGACCGGTTGTGCATGATGGCGTATTTATATTGAGTGATTTCATCATCATCAAAATAAATCACCGGCACTTTCCACACGCCATGAGCAACCTGTATTCCGGCAGGCGGTTCAGCTCCCTCTTTCATCATTTCGGCAATAACAGACAGGCGCCCATGTCCGGCCTCAACCTCATCATTTTTTCGGTTAACCGCGATAGGGTCCCGGAATCCATACCGTTCAATCGATATTCGGATCTGCTCTTTGTCATGTTTCTTCGGATTTTTACCCCAGGGCTTGATTTTATCGAGCGGCACATATTTGATGGTTATGGCATTTTTGGTTCTGCCATTTATTTTTGTGAGGCCGGATGTTTTTTTCAAGATTTCCCTCCGCATAAATAGGACTGGTTGAAAGTTAAAATATGGATTCCACCATGTCAAGAAAAAACTATCATACATGATGGTTTAATACTGGTGAATATATGATGTAAACGCTTAAGTTGAATAAAAATAATGCCTATTTTTCATCTGTTTACACCTTATTTTTTTTATTCTTTGTAATATATAATAATAATAATAATTTATGTATAGTATGTATATGTAAACAGTTAAGTATAATAATAATAATAATATATATTTTCTGTTTACACCTTGTTTACAGGTTTAATTAATAATAATAATAATGTATTATCTTGTATGTGTAAACAGTGTGCGGAAATCGATACGTATGTGTGTAAAAATATAAATGGAATTATATGGTATTTAATCATTATGAAATGATACAACACACTATATATATATATGTTTTCCCGTTTACACTGTTTACACCCCAAAAATAGCCTCTTTAATGAATTGATTTTTATGCCGGTTAAGGTGTAAACAAAAGTGTAAACAGAATGTAGCCATGTAAACAGAATTGCTATTTTCAACGTAAACGCCTCTATAACAACATTTTATATTTGGTAATGGGTTGGTATGGCAAAGGCGCCTGCGGGAAGCATGAATTAACGTCTGCGGTTAAAGGTGCGCCGATTCCGTGTGAAGAAATAGAGGACCACCGCCTTGAATCACTTATAAAACTGTCTGGAGGTAAATAACGTGGTTATACTGAAAACAGAAAAATTCACGTTTAGGGGGAAGATATCATTTAATCGTGATGCCCTTTTTGTGGGATTTCACGTCGACCGAAAGCTGAGGTCTGTTTACATTTGCCTGGTGCCCTGCATATGCCTGAAAATATGGCGCGAGCTTAATGTTGAATGGTTATAAACATATGAAGATATTAAAATAATAACGACCGTATGGACCCCGCCAAGAGGATAACGGCGCCTTTGACACGGTATCCGGGCAGACAATTAGTGTGATGTGGAGCGCGACACGGCATGAAATCATGATTCGTTGGCATCATTTATCTCCGGCTAATTTGTTTTTCCGCCAATCCCGTTGCCTGACTTTCTCCCACGTCTCCACAATAATATCATTCAGATTCCACTTATTCCTCCTCTTTTTGGATTACAAGGTTCATCGGGATTGCAACAGCCCGCGTAATTATGCCATCGATAAAACGTGCCGAGGCTAAGCGGACCGTCCCGGGCAACCGTTCGAGCAGACGACCCCAATTTTTTGCAAATGGGCCGTCACCCATTATCCGTTTAATCCCTTCATGCGAATTGGAAATAACAATATCATCATGCCTAACCCGAATACCGATACGGAGTAACGATTTTTGAGCCTCCTCAATTTTTTTGTCAAGGAAAATCGAGGGGTCAATTTCGGATTTAGCCTCATGCACAAGCTCAATAATGGATTTGTCAATTCTCCGGCCGTCTTCAATAACAGGTATAAGCTGCTGTAAAATCGTTGATAAGCATCGCTTTTCATCGCTCTCTTTTTCAGCCTCTATTTGTTCAGCCCAATCTTGCTCCTCGACCCAGGCCCTGGCCTTTTCAATGGAAATTTCGTTATCAGAATAAAGCGTATATGCACCAGCAAGCAGGGTCCCGAGCTGATCGCCGAGACGCTGATTCGACAGTTTTTCAGCAATTGCCTTTCCAAAAACGAGGGCGTTTTTCCGGATTACCGGAATAAGAGAAATTGACCGCGCCCGGAATGACGCGCACCACTCAGGCGTTATATTTTCGGCAACCTCCTGCTCTAACAATTCAAAATGATATCGCCGTGCAGCCGGAGATTTCGGTTGCAGAGATATAACCGTTATCCGCGATTCGTCAGCCGAGTATTGAATCGGAATAGTTATTGAACCGAGGCAAAAACAAGACCTTATACGATATGACATTGACCGGCCAGTTGAACTGCCCTTGACTATCACCGCGCCGGACTCCGATGAACTTCCACGCATTAATTCCAGAATCATGTCGATTCTGTCCCTCGAGTTTTTGTCTTTACTCTCAGCCTCGTCAAATAAAACAGGAAACGCATTGTGGCCAAGCTGCTGCCGAACTCCAGCCTCAGTGGATTTAGACAGCACTTCAAGAGACGCCGTTCCAAGCAACGGACTGATAATGTTATTCAATATCCATGTTTTCCCGGTCCCCTTACTGCCCGTAATCCAAATATGCGGCCTCCAGGATAACGCACCGCAGACAGGAGCGATCACACACCAGCCGGCAAGGTATTTCGCATCCAAGCCGGTTGCCACCGGACACATCTGGAAAATTTCAACGAGTGAATATGCCTCCTTTCTGGAAAGTGGTGCAGAATATTCAATTTCCGTAGGCGGGGCAATTTCGTAAATGTATCGAGTATTGAACTCCTGTATCTTCATTGGAGTATTATCAACAACCAGCCGGTTTCCAAGATGTAAGACGATTTTCCCATCGTCAAACCAGGCACCACACCCGCGTATTTTTGCGGAATCAAACACCCCGATTGCATACGATAGTTGCATCAGCGCATTTGTGGCAGCCGTCCATGCAACTCCTCTGTCACTCATAAATGACTCCTCCCACCATTGAAGCGGGGCAAGGGTGATAAGGTTGTTTTTATTATGCCGGTCTGGCGACAACTCAACTACCTGCCCCGATTTGTACGGAAAATAGAAAAATAGCCCATGATTATACCCGAGGCATCGGAACGGCGCCTTGTCAAATATGCCGCCTGTTTTTGGTGCTTTGGGCTTCTCCGGATCAGGCGGACCGGTTTTTTGTGGCTTATCCGGTTTTTTCGGCTTGACCTCTTTTGCGTTTAATGCTTCTGGTTTAATCAGATTCAATTTGATGAAATCTTTCAACTGCCTTTCGCTCATCCCCTCATCAATTGCGTCAGCGATATCCCACCCTGACGCTTTGTCGACAGGAATATTAACGGCCATCACCCCGGCCGCGGTCGACTTTATTTTTTTCCAAACGCTGATCATCGCTTGAATTCCAGGGCTATCATTATCAGGCCACAGGATAATTTTCCTGCCAGCAAGCGGGGTAAAGTCAATGGTATCAATGGCTTTCGCACCACCTATCCAAGATATAACAACGGCATTGGATAATACAGATTGGCCGGCGTCAGCGCATTTTTCCCCCTCCACGATCATCACTTGCATTCCAGGATTTTTTGCCAACCGGTCAAGGCCGTAAAGGGGCCGTGGTTTTTCAAAGGATTTCCACCGCCATCCTTTTTCTCCGGATTTATTGCTGCAGTATGTTAAGGGTAATAGTTCCTTCCCCTTGCCGGCAATTTCAAAGCGGTAAACGTAGCCCATTAATCGGCCGTGGGCGTCTTTATAACACCATCCCGCAGATGGTTTTCCGTGCCGTAAATGCGCTCCTGGCGGGGCCGGTGCGTTCACAGGTATAGGAATGATTGGCAACCAGGATTTATCGTCTTGTGGCTTACGGGACGGCGTTTTTCGGGTATTATCGGGCAGGTTTAAGAAATCCCGTAATTCCACCGCGGCATCGCCATTTGAACACCTATTGACATAGGCCCACAGGTCTATGAGGTCCCCGCCTTTATCTCCGGTAGCGAAATCACTCCAAATGCCGGTATTCAGGTTAACCTTGAAGCTACCTTTCGTTTGATCTGGCCGGGTCGGATTAAGAGCAACCCACTCAACCCCTTCACGTTTACCGTCTGGAAGCAAATAAGACACAACCGATTCCGCATGACCAAGAGCAGTTTCCGATATTCGTTTAAAATCGATTTCCGGCATAGTCAGCGGGTCCCTTCAGTTGAATAATTTTTGAGCTTCTTTTTCATGGTTCGGCTATCTCCTAATTTTCAAGGTTCTGTATCTTCGAGGAAACAGATGCAATTTTAGCAATTGCTATCTTGTGCATGAGAACGGTTTTTTCTCTCCTCCTGGCTTCTTCAAGAATGCGCGTAACTTTTCGCATTGTAAGGTGTTTGCACACATAATATCCATATACAAATCCGAATAACAATCCTAAGAAATAGTCCATGATATTGTTTCCTCTGCTTCCTCAACAGATCGCACGAAATCGGCAATGCCGCCGAAGTGTTTCACCATCGCAATAAAGTTTTCTTGCTCAGGCGATGCCTTCCCGGAAGCAGTCTTAACTTCCAGGGCAAGAAATACCGCAATTTCCCTGCCAATCATTTCGGGAGTGATTAAGGTTTTCCGCAACCCGATAATGTCACTGACGCCAACTTGTAGCCCATAGCGAAATGGCGTAGGATTGGTTAAAACTTTCAGCCCACTCACCAGATTGAGGGTGCCGTGATATCCCATGCCAACATCGTTTTGAAATACTCGAGTATCTGTCCGGGACCCGAGTGCTTTCAAAATTTTCTTTTGAAGAGTTTTTTCTTCCTGCATTTCCCCTCCGGCATTTCATTCCATTCTTTTGCGTCGAGTAGCCGACCCGCGCGGCGCTTGCCGACTTTTAACCAATCGCCAACCTCTGCGCTTTTGCCATCTCCAGCAATACAACAACGATATCTGTCCACTCTATTTTTGTTCGTCCCATTCAATATTCCTCCTCCTATCCTTTCCGCAACCGGAACACAATGACAAAAAGTTCATTTATTTCTCCACATTATTGTTATCATTCCGCCCTCCATCCAACACGATGGAGTAACTGCCAATACTGTATTATCTGCATCAGCACTATTCCCGCCGCAAATGCAATGATGCATCCGGCAATCCATAGCCAGTTACGTATGCGCTCATGCCGGGCAGTGCGGATAAGCACTCTATCTGTTGGTTTCATTCGCAACCTCATTAAAATATGGACATGCCGGACGGTCGGCGGTTACATAGAGTATTAAATCCATATGGGGAAATTGTCTATAATAATTACATGGATACCGTTTTTTCCCATCAAAACAGTCATCCAGCATCGGCTTTTCATCCCGCCCAAACCAGCGGCACGATGCGCAGGTGTTACCGCTCATGCTTTGCCTCCCATTCTGCAAGTTTGGCGGCCTCCTTAAAATGTTCGCAGGCAACACGCGTCGCCGGAACATAAATCGGGAACCATTTATCTTTCTTAATGTTCCACCGGAATAGACATGGATAAATAGTAAGCGCGTCATAGATTGGCTTTTTTTCGCGTCCGAAGAATTCACATTCTCCGCAATGGAGCGGAATACAGGAACTGCCCCTGCCCCTCCCTGATGGATACAGGGCGTATCTCTCTTGATACCTATTCCGCATTTAATACCTTCTTCCTGAGTCCATTATTGAGAACATATAGAAAACGATATTGCCGTTCTGTATTTTTAAGATGCTTTATTCCGGGATATAATTTTTGAAGCGTCCCAAACGCCCTTGTCCCGTGCCTGTGCCACATCGAAACAGGATGAACCCTTTCACCAGATGGCAATAAATAAAAATCAACAGGGACATCGCCAAGATTAATTGCGTTTGTCGCCTTATAAATTATTCCAGTGTTCCCGACCGAACCATCAGCATATGTTATTATGAATTTAATTTGCGGATATGACCGCTTTAAATAAAAAAGCAAAAGTGAAATGCATTGGCTTTCGCTATTCTTAGGTAATTCATCAGAAAGCCACATTCTATCGAATTCACAATAATTTTCTTTTGTAATTAATTTAGAAATCGTATGTTTCATGTGCGGTCTAATTCCGTAACCTAATTGCATAAAACCTTTATCTTTATTAATAAGAAATGATTTAAAACGATTTTTTGTTGTTTTGTGACTGTAATGATATTTAATAACCATTTCATCTACAATTTGATTCGGAGCTTATTTTATTTCAATAAATCCATTAGAAGCTCCACAAGGAACATAACCGAACAAATCAGATTTATATATTAGCTTCTTCATTCAATTACCTATTCCTTGTTTTGTCACCTCCACAGTTTAACATGTGCGCTACCTGTCTGCGCTACATTTTTTTCGCATTTCATTTCTAAATTCTCTTTTATGCGCTCTGTAATCCTCGTTTTTTCTTAATCTGACCCCATCTGACATACGCCCATTTAGGATCGTATCCCAATTCATCCGCAATTTCCTTCAATTCCTCCACACTGCCAGCATCCCATGACCTCCGCACTGCTGATTTTTTTTCCTTCATCGCAACATATTCATCCCACATCTTCATTTGATATTCTCGCTGTGAAATGCGGTGTAGTTCTCCATCCACTTCTTCAACGTCTCTCCCACCAAGTGTAGGAATTTCACTCCCACATTGAGGACATATTTTTGTTGCGGGTGGAACTATTGCATAACAAACATGGCACTGTTTATAATTGACAACCTCACCATCATTTCCATTTTTGATTTTCTTGGTCGTCAGGACCCACTCCCTGTCATCATCAGGAAAGCCATGCCGGTAAACATTCCCAACATGGTCCAAAACGAACGTGTTCTTTTTGCCAGGATAAATCC
>Ga0123335_1001028_pt1 | contig 46576 bp, 43 predicted proteins | sample BiotimSIPDNA_2_FD_89707 | JGI IMG/M metagenome (GOLD analysis project Ga0123335, IMG submission 89707) | Anaerobic biogas reactor microbial communites from Washington, USA - Biogas_R2 time_0 SIP DNA | ecosystem: Engineered > Bioreactor > Anaerobic > Unclassified | place: Washington, USA...
GGGTCTTTCCCTTGAGTAATGCTCAATAGATTGCAAAACCGAATTGCTTCATACCAGCTTATCATCTCAACAGGTCTTTGGTCACCAAGAAATTTACTTTTATTATATCCTGTAATTTTCTGCCATTCATATTGAGTTATCTCATATTTACTCACCGATATATCTGATATAGTAACAGTTCTTGTAGGTAACGTGTTGTTATTGTAATAGCCATTATAAAAATTATCTCCCATCACAAACTTCCCGCCTTCTGCAAATATCATCTCAAGATTAATATTTTCACTTACATAGCTTGCATCATAGTGGTCTTCATATTGTGTTTCAGGCTCTTTATTTTCAGTTATATTGTCGTCTTTACTACAAGCAGTAATTATTAACAATGTAATTACTAAAGTATAAGAAAAAATTAGTTTCATTTTTTGCCACCTCTTTAAATGTTTGTAATATAAATGAACGTATTATTAATCTAATAATATTTAATACAATTTTCAGAAAATATAAGTTGCCTATTGTCTCCATTCTGCTTATATTTCCTTTCACGATGCAGATAATTATTAAAAACATAGAACTTGATAAAATTAAAGCCGTTGCCAATTTTGCTAAAGAAATGGGTATTGAGCGGAAATATACTTACAGGTTATTGAATGAAGATGTTTTAGACTGGATACTGATTGACGGAGTAAAATTTATATATTTATCCGAAAAAAGTTTAAGCTACACAAAGAGAAAATACATAAAACAATAATAAAAACAGCTTAACACCACAATGAAAAATAAGTTTAATTTAGAGAAACCTGAATCAGTTTTAGGGAGTGGTGTCCCTGCTGTCTGATTTGGGTTTTTCTGTTTACAACGTTCTTTAATTAGTGAAATAATCATAAAAATAACCACTTTTCGGGGAATTGATTACTAATTTTTACTGATTCTAATTCCATAATTCGGGATTAGTCCGGTAAAATAAGGCTGAAACCCTGTTTTAAGTGATTACAAAATTGATTACTAATACACTTTTTTATTGGCTGAAATAGCTCTATTTGGTTGTTTGGAAGGATTGAACAACAAACCGCTTTAAAATTAAAAAAGCCCTGAAAAACAGGGCTTTTTTGCGGAGAGGGCGGGATTCGAACCCGCGGTAGAGTTTACCCCTACGACGGTTTAGCAAACCGTTGGTTTCAGCCACTCACCCACCTCTCCGGGTATTCAGCTGAAAATCAGATTCCAAATATAATAAACTTTCCATCAGATAAAAAATAATTTAACAGAAATTGCATCAATAAAATTTATCGGTTGATAAAGAAAGCAAACTTAATTAAGTTTACACCAATAATTATGAATTATTAATTACTAATTATAATTGGGGTTATAGCTCAGCTGGGAGAGCGCTTGAATGGCATTCAAGAGGTCAGGGGTTCGATCCCCCTTAGCTCCACAAAAAAAACAGCAGATTAATTCTGCTGTTTTTATTTTTACATAATGTTGATAATTTGTCGGGTTTTTTTAATTAAAATTGTAATATATAATTATCACTGATAATTAAACCTTATTTCACTATTTTTTGTTATAATTAAATAATAAATCGGAATACAAAATGGCATTAAGCGAAAAAACTAAAAAAACACTTATATGGACTGTAGTAATTATCATTCTGGCAATTCTTATAATACCAAAAATAATACAGTCAGTTATATCAGTAAGCGGCGAACCCGGAATACGTATGAAAATGAATGTTCCTGCTGTTGATGTAAAAATTATGACGGGCAGCAAATTAGAAAATAATGTATTCTCTAACGGAACTTTATTAAGCAATGAAGAAGTAGAGCTTAAAAGTGAAATATCCGGAAAGATTATAGCGATTAATTTTGAAGAGGGGTCGTTTGTAAAAAAAGGTCAGATACTTGTTAAGATTAACGATGCAGAACTTCAGGCAACACTGAAAAAAAATAAAGCACGCTTGACCCTTGCTGCAGATAAAGAATTTAGATATAAGCAATTATTAGAGAAAAATCTTACAAGCCAATCGGAATATGATATTGCAAATGAAGAATTGAATTCTGTGAAAGCGGATGTAGAATATACTGAAGCTATGATAGCAAAGACAGAAATTCACGCTCCATTTGACGGTATTGTTGGGCTTCGTTCTGTAAGCCCCGGAAGTCTTATTTCTCCTGATAAAATTATTGCAAAACTTCAAAGCATTAATCCGATAAAGGTAGATTTCTCTTTGCCGCAAAAGTATTATGAAATTATGAAAGCAGGGAAGAAGATATCGGTAAAACTTTCGTCAACAGGAAAAGAATATATTGGAAAGGTGTATGCGGTTGAACCAAAAATTGAACAAGAAACCCGTACCATAAAAGCCAGAGCATATGTTCCTAACGAAAGACGCGAGCTTGCACCGGGAGCTTATGCAGAAGTTAATATCTTGTTAGAAGAATATCAAAAAACTTTGATGGTTCCTTCGGATGTTGTGTTTCCGGATATTTCAGGTGAAATGCTGTATGTTTACAAGAATGGAACAGCTGTGCAGCAAAAAGTTCATACAGGAATTCGAACGGAAAAAGACATTCAGATACTTTCAGGAATAAAAGAAGGTGATACAATTATAGTCTCTGGTATTATCCAGCTCCGGCCGGGTACGCCTGTAAAAATTAAAGAAATAAAAAAGTAAAAAAACAATAAAAGAATTTAATTATGAGTTTATCATCAATAAGCATACGCCGCCCGGTTTTATCTATTGTAATGTCGATAGTAATTGTGCTTTTCGGAATTATCGGATATACTTACCTTGGTATCCGGGAATATCCGAGTATAGACCCTGCAATAATAAATGTTAGAGCAAACTATCCCGGAGCGAATGCAGATATTATTGAATCGCAGGTAACTGAACCTCTTGAAGAACAAATAAACGGAATAGCCGGAATACGTTCTCTTACATCTGTCAGTCGTGATGGAAGCAGTTCCATAACAGTAGAATTTAATATTAATGTTGATTTGGAAGATGCAGCAAATGATGTTCGCGACAGAGTTTCGCGGGCGCAAAGATTTTTGCCGCAAGATGTTGATCCGCCCATTGTATCCAAAGCTGATGCAGATGCTGTTCCTATTGTATTCCTAAATGTTAAAAGTAATTCTCGCGATTTAATGCAGCTTTCGGATGCCGCTCTTAATATTTTTAAGGAGAGGTTACAAACAATCCCTGGTGTGAGCAGTGTTTCTATTTGGGGTGAGCGCAAATATTCGATGAGATTGTGGATGGATCCTGGTAAGCTTGTTGCATTTGGAATTACTCCTTTAGACATAAGAAATGCCTTGAGCCGCGAGAATATTGAACTGCCTTCTGGAAGTCTGGAAGGGCGAAATACAGAGCTGACTGTTCGTACTCTCAGCCGATTAACAACAAAAGATGATTTCAATAATTTAATCATAAAAGAAAGTAATGGTATAATTGTCAGGTTCAAAGATATAGGTAATGCCGAACTTTATCCCGAAAACGACAGAGCAATGCTCCGCAGAGACGGTATTCCGATGGTTGGAGTTGTGTTGATACCTCAACCTGGGGCAAATTATATTAAAATTGCAGATGAATTTTACGAAAGAATAGAACAGATAAAAAAGGACTTGCCTGAAGATATAGAAACAGGGATTGGTTTTGATGTAACAAAATATATCCGTAATTCCATATCAGAAGTTCAGGAAACTATATTTATTGCATTAGGGCTGGTTATAATAATAATTTTCCTTTTCCTGCGTGATTGGCGTACAACTCTTATACCTATTCTTGCTATACCCGTATCGTTAATCGGTTCTTTTTTTATAATGTTTATTGCCGGTTTTTCAATTAATATTTTAACATTATTGGGAATTGTTCTTGCAATAGGTATTGTTGTTGACGATGCTATAGTTGTGCTTGAAAACATTTATCGTAAAATTGAAGACGGTCAGCAGCCGGTTGACGCTGCAACAAATGGAGCATCCGAAATATTTTTTGCCGTAATTTCCACAACAATTACGCTTGCGGCAGTTTTTCTTCCTATAATGTTTTTGGAAGGAATTACTGGTAGATTATTTGTGGAATTCGGTGTGGTGATAGCAGGTTCTGTAATAATTTCTTCTTTTGTGGCATTAACCTTAACTCCTATGTTAAGTTCTAAGCTTCTTAAAAGCAAAGGGGAACACAATTGGTTTTATAATAAAACCGAACCATATTTTATCTGGTTTGAAAATAAGTACAGAGAATCATTAGAATCTTTTATTGCAAAAAGATGGCTTGCGTTTTTAGTTATGGGAATCTCTTTTGTATTGATGTTTCTTGTTGGCTCTGTTTTACAATCCGAATTAGCGCCAATTGAAGACAGAGGTGAGCTCCAGGTAAGGGCTACACTTCCCGAAGGTACTTCATACGAGGCTTCTGACAGATATATAAACAACTTAACCGAAGTATTAAGGGATTCAATAAAAGAAACTGAATCGATGATCTCTATGACGAGCGGCAGCGGAGGAGGGTTTGTACGATTAATGCTGGTTGATGCGGATAAACGGATTCGTTCTCAGCAAGAGGTTGCTAATAAAGTAACGTCACTTGTTTCTGAATTAAATGATGCCCGTTCGTTTGTAATTCAAAGCCAGTCTATTTCAACCCGCAGAGGAGGCTTACCGGTACAGTATGTAATTCAGGCGACGGATATTGAAAAGTTGAGGAAAATTATCCCCGATTTTTTACAAAAAGCGCAAAGTAATCCTGTTTTTGCAAATGTTGATGTTGACCTTAAATTCAATAAACCCGAAATTGTTGTTGAAATTAATAGAACAAAAGCCCGTCAATTAGGTGTATCGGCTATGGATATTGCACAAACTCTGCAGTTAGCTTTCAGCGGCTCGCGTTTTGGTTTTTATGTTATGAATGGAAAGCAGTATCAGATTATCGGACAAGTAAATAAATCAAACAGAAATAAACCTTTAGACATAGCATCATTATATGTAAGGAGTAATAAAAACGAATTAATTCAGCTCGATAATCTTATTACTATGCACGAAAGAAGTACTCCCCCACAATATTACAGATTTAATAGATATGTTAGTGCAACATTTTCTGCAAGTCTTGCTCCTGGTAAAACAATAGGAGATGGTATTGATGAAATGGATAAAATTGCCCAAGAAGTACTTGATGACACTTATTCTACTGCTTTAGAGGGTGCTTCAAAAGATTTTATGGAAAGTTCTTCGAGTTTGTTATTTACTTTTATGCTTGCGCTTATATTAATTTATCTTACGCTTGCAGCACAATTTGAAAGTTTTCGCGATCCGTTTATAATTATGTTTACGGTGCCTTTAGCAATTGCAGGGGCTTTGTTCTCCCTATGGTATTTCGGACAAACAATTAATATTTTCAGCCAGATCGGGCAGATAATGTTAATCGGTTTAGTAACAAAGAACGGAATTTTAATTGTAGAATTTGCTAATCAGAAAAAAGCAGCAGGATTGGACAGAATTGCTGCAGTTAAAGAAGCAGCGCGTTTACGATTACGTCCTATTTTAATGACTAGTCTTTCAACCATTTTGGGTACACTGCCTATTGCCTTAGCACTTGGTGCCGGTTCCGAATCGAGAGTATCTATGGGTATCGCTATTATTGGCGGATTGATTTTTTCTACAATACTTACTCTTTTTGTAATTCCGGCCATTTACACATATTTTTCAAAAAACAAATAAAAAACCCGCTATTAACGGGTTTTTTATTTTTGATAAAACTTAAATCAGTTGTTTCTTATTTCTTCCCATATCTTATTTAATTCGGTAATTTCTTCGCCAACATTTTTAAGAATTGAACACTTCATTAAATATTTATCCGAAGGGTATTTGATTGTATCATTTTTTGTTTCTGCATCAAGTAGAGTAAATGCAGCATCGTTTGGAACAGCATATTGAACATAATCAGCATTTTCTTTTGCGTTTTCTGCATCGAGCATAAAATCAATAAATTTGTATGCCAAATCTTTATTTTCGGCATTTTTAAGAATAACAAAAGAATCAATCCATAATTCTGCACCTTCAACGGGCAGAACAAAACCTACTTCTTCATTCTGGCTGATTACCTGTAATGCATCTCCATTATATGCTTGAGCTAACCAGGTGGTACCATCTTGTATTTCATTTTTATAGGAATCCGAATCATATTGAGATACATTTTTATCCCATTCAAGTAATGCTGTTTTTGCCTTTGATAATGCCTCGGGAGACATATCATTTAAAGAGTAACCTGAATATATTAATGCAGCTCCCACAACCGACCGTGCGTCGTCGAGCATTGTAACAACATTTTTATTGAAAAATGTTTTATCCGCAAGAATATTCCACGAAACATTTTTCATTTTTTCTTCGGGAATATCTCTTTTGTTATATATTAAACCGGTTGTTCCCCAAAAATACGGAATAGAGTATTGCGCTCCGGAATCATATTCAGAAACTTTGTTCATAATAGATTTGCTTAGATTATTATAATTAGGAATTTTGGATTTATCGAGTTTTTCGATGAGATTTTTCTGAATCATAAAAACAACATGATCTCCGCTTGGAAATACAATATCGTACGAAGCTTGCGTGTGCATTACTTTAGTAAGCATATTTTCGTTTGAATCGTAAGTATCGTAAACAATTGTACAATCATTAAGATCTTCAAATTTTCTTAAAAGATCAGGAGAAATGTAATCTGTCCAATTATAAATATACAATTTTTGCTTTTCCTGCGTACCGCAGGAAAAAATAAGAAGTGAAACGAAAAGAAAGATAAAAGTTTTCAAGTAAGTCATAGCATCTCCCTAAAATATACAAATGAAATTTTATTTGTAAAGTTGATTTAAGATGGATTAATTAAATTATTAAAGCAAATCATAAAATTTATTTATGCTGATTATTTTGGATTAAATGATATTTTTCAAGTAATTTATGAGATCCTGCTCCAAGACTGATAATAGTCTTCATTGCAAGATCAACGGGATAATCGATTTCGTGAACATTTTCTTTTGTAAGGTGATATACAAAACCGGCAGTCGGTGCGGGAGCAGAGGGAATAAACACGGTAAAACTTCCGTCAGGATGTCGGTCTGTTATAAATGCTGTAAGTAAAGTTGAATTGCCATAAAGATTTACAAGTGCAACCCCGCTGAATAAATTTTTCTGAGAACCAAAAAGCTGAGTTACGGTTTCTTTTACAATTCTGTAACCGGGTATTCTAATAAGTATATTATCTTCAAATAAATTATATATAAATATTCCTACTTTTGTCCGGATAATTAGACCAAGTATGAAGCAAATTCCCAAAATTATTCCAATAGTCATTACCGAGGCAAGTAACTTGTCTGCTTTTGCTGTTTCGGTAAAAATTTGAGTTATCGGTTCAATATTTTCGAGAATAAACAGGAATAGTGAACGAAAAACTAGGAATAGAATTACTAGAGGGAGAACTATTACAAATCCACCAAGAAAAGTAGTATTTAAAAATTGTTTAATTCTGCTCATAAAAATTTATTAGTTTCTATAAAAATAAGAATAAAATATGTTTGTTTGAACTTGTAGTATCATCTTTTTTATATAGAATGAATTTGGATGCAAAAAAAAGCCCTTTTTAAAATTCAAAACGACTTTGAAAATTAAAAAAAAATATAGATGTTTACCCGATAGAAATTTAAAATTGCTGGAATTAATTCCTTTACAGGTGCGGCTTGCTCAACAAACTTATTAATCCTGAAATACAAGACCTTCTTATAAAAAAGAATTTTGCTGTTTTAAAAGAAATTGTTGATGAATTAGAATTAGCCGACGTTGCAGAAATAGTTGCTGACCTGCCCGAAAATTTAAGAGCTATATTTTTTAGAATTCTTCATACTAATCTTGCGGCAGATGTTTTTGAATATATAGAACCTGAAACTCAGCTCGAAATTATTAAAAGCTTAAGTAATGCTGAAGCTGCAAAAATTCTTAATGAGATGTCGCCTGACGACAGAACTTCATTCCTTGAAGAGCTCCCCTCTTCAGTTACAAAAAAATTAATAGGACTTTTGAATACCGAGGAGCGGGAAATTGCACTTTCGCTTCTTGCATATCCCGAATACAGTGTTGGAAGACTTTTAACAACCGATTTTATTGCAGTTACGCAAGATATGACAATTGCCGCAGCATTTGATTATATCCGTAAATACGGAAATGACAGCGAAACGGTTAATGTTATTTATGTTGTAAACGAGCAAGATATTTTAATAGATGATATAAAAATAAGGACACTTATTTTTGCTAATCCTAATCAGAAAATAGAAGAAATATTAGACAAAAATTATATAAGTTTAAATGTTTACGATGATCAGGAAAAAGCTATCGAGTATTTTAAAAAATACGACAGGGTGGCTTTGCCGGTTACCGATTCGGCTGGTGTGCTATTAGGTATGGTAACTATAGATGACGTATTTGATATTGCAGAAGAAGAGGCAACCGAAGATATTCACAGATTCGGAGGTACCGAAGCAATAGAAGAGCCGTATCTTAATATTTCATTAAAACGAATGATACAAAAAAGAGCCATTTGGTTAAGCGTCCTTTTCCTTGGTGAATTACTTACTGCATCGGTAATGGCATATTTTGAAGAAGAAATAAGTAAGGCTGTTGTTCTTGCATTATTTGTACCTTTAATAATTTCCAGTGGCGGTAATTCAGGTTCGCAGGCGGCAACTCTTGTAATACGTGCAATGGCTCTTCACGAAATATCAATTAAAAATTGGTTTTTTGTTCTTAAAAGAGAAATTATGTCTGGAATAATACTCGGTTCAATCTTAGGTATTCTCGGCTTTCTAAGGGTATTTATCTGGGGAAAATATTTAGGTGTGTACGGTGAATATTGGATGCTTACTGGATTTACAGTTTCTTTTGCTTTAATTGGGGTGGTTACGTGGGGAACATTAATGGGAGGGATGCTGCCGATTTTACTGAAAAAAATAGGGCTTGATCCTGCAACTTCTTCTGCGCCCTTTGTTGCTACTCTTGTGGATGTGGTTGGGATAATAATTTATTTTTCATTCGCATTTTTTCTTCTTAAAGGGACATTGCTGTAAATATTTAAAAATAATATTACAATAATCTTAAAAAAATAATTATTTTATAAATCAAATAAAAAATTTATTTTTCAGAAAAAAATAGAAAAACGTACAATTATGAGTGATACGGAAAAAATCAAAAAATTAGAATCTGATATTAATCAATTAAAAGAAAAAATTGACCGGTTAGAACAAGAAAAAAATTCACTTCAGCATAAAAGTTTTTTGCTTCAGGCATTGATGGACAATTTTACCGATACAATATACTTTAAAGATACTAAATCCAGATTTACCCTAATAAGCAAACAGCAGGCAAAGTTGTTAGGTCTTAAAAGTGTTGAAGAAGCGGTTGGCAAGACCGATTTTGACTTTTTTACAAAGGAACATGCTCTGGAAGCTTTAAAGGACGAACAAGAAGTTATTAAAACCGGTAAACCAATGAGCAACAAATTGGAACGTATAAGGAATGCTGAAGGACATTTCAGATGGGTTTCTGCGTCAAAAGTACCTTTTACAAATGATAAAGGTAAAATAATCGGACTTGTCGGGATGTCCAAAGATCTTACCGAGACAGTTGAAGCTCAGGAAAAAGTAAAAGCATATGCCGAGGAATTAAGGTTATTAAATATTACAAAAGATAAATTCTTTTCAATAATCGCTCACGATTTAAAGAATCCTTTTAACACAATATTAGGATTTTCAAGTATTCTTATGGCAGAATTCGATGAAATGAATAACCTCGAAAAGAGAGAATTCTTAAGTCAGATTGATAAAGTTTCGCACTATGCATATCAATTGCTCGAAAATCTGCTACAATGGGCGCGTTCGCAAACCGGACGCATTGCTTTCAATCCTGTTAAATGCGATTTGTTTAAGCTGATTAAAGAAAATGTAGATGCACTTTCGATTATTGCCAATAAGAAGCAAATAACAATAAAAAGCGAAGTAAAACATAAAAGTATTGCCGATGTTGACATAAATATGATTAACACATCACTGCGGAATATAATATCCAATGCCATCAAGTTTTCGCGTCCCGGAGGAAGTGTAATTGTTACCGCTTCAAAAAATGGGGAATTTTGGGAGATAACAGTAAAAGATAATGGTGTTGGAATACCAAAAACAAATCTCAATAAATTGTTTAAAGTCGATGAGCAGATTTCCACAACTGGTACTAACGATGAAAAAGGTACAGGATTGGGTCTTATTTTATGTAATGAGTTTGTTAAAGCTCATAATGGCAAAATAACAGTAACTAGTAAAGAAAATGAAGGAACTTCCGTAACCGTAAGTATTCCGGCTAAACATAATATTCTCGAGCTGGAAATAAAGAACTAATTATTTTTACTGTTTTGTTTTTAAAATATTTTTCTATTTCAAACATTATTATATAATGGAATACAGAAATTTAGGGAAATCGGGTTTAAGAATATCAGCTTTATCTTTAGGTTCGTGGGTAACTTTTCACGAACAGATAGGCGAAAAAATTGCTTACGAATGTATGAAAACAGCATTCGATTTCGGAGTGAATTTTTTTGATAATGCCGAAGTTTATGCAGCAGGCGAAGCCGAAAAAATTATGGGAAACGTAATTAAGAAAGCAGCCTGGAAAAGAAGCGATTTGATAATTTCTACAAAAATTTACTGGGGCGGAAAAGGACAAAACGATACCGGACTTTCGCGAAAGCATATTTTTGAAGGGACCGATGCTTCTTTGAAAAGACTGGGAATGGAATATGTAGATCTTATATATTGTCATCGTCCCGACCTTTTTACACCAATTGAAGAAACAGTTTGGGCAATGAATCATATTCTGCAGCAGGGGAAAGCTCTTTATTGGGGAACTAGTGAATGGAGCGCAATACAGATTCAGGAAGCATATAATATTGCACGACGCGAGCATCTTATTCCGCCTATAATGGAACAGCCGGAATATAATATGTTTAAAAGACAAAAAGTAGAAGAAGAATACAAATCTCTTTACTCAAAAATAGGTTTAGGCACAACTACATTCAGTCCACTTGCAAGTGGGTTTTTAACCGGAAAATATAATAACGAAATACCGGAAAACTCACGTTTTAATCTCGAAAATTACGCTTGGCTTCGGAATATTTTAAATTCCGATGAAGGTAAAAGCCGTATTAATAAAGTAAAAAAACTTACCCAAATTGCTGATTCTCTTGGAATTACAATGGCTCAGTTTGCAATTGCCTGGTGCTTACTTAATAAAAATGTTAGTTCAGTTATTACCGGAGCATCAAAACCAGAACAGGTTGAAAGCAATCTTAAATCAATTAATTTTGTGAATTTAATTACTCCGGAAATTGTTGAGCAAATAGAATTAGTTCTTGAAAACAAACCAGCAGCAGAACATAACTGGAGGAAGATTCAGTAAATTGCTTATTTACTGAACGTTTTTAGATGGGAACATTTTTTTTAAGTCTTCAGCTTGTTTCTCCTGTTTTCCTTTTAATATTTTTAGGCGCATTTCTTAAAAAAATTAAAATAATTGATGATAACTTTACTAAGTTATCATCAAAACTTGTTTTTAATGTTGCTTTGCCAGTTTTTATTTTTTTTAATGTTGCGGAGTTTAATTTAGAAAGTTCTTTTAATTACAGGCAGATAATATTTGTAATAGGATGCACTGTATCGGCATATTTTTTTGCTTGGATATTTGCGAAAATATTATCTCTCTGTACTTTTCAGACTGGTGTTTTTATTCAAGGAGCTTTCAGGGGTAATTTTGCCATTGTAGGAATCGCTATTATTTCGGCGTACTTTTCTGATGAAATTATGGGAAAAAGTTCGGTGCTACTTGCTGTTATTGTTCCGCTTTATAATATTTTATCTTTAATTGCATTGTTATCAAATAAAAAAGACAAGATTACATTAATATTTCTTATAAAAGAAATATTAAAAAATCCTTTGATAATATGTATTGCTGCAGCAATTCCTTTTTCAATAAATAAAATTGAACTTCCTAAACCGATATACGAAACAGGGAATTATATTGCGGATCTTACACTCCCGTTAGCTCTTCTGAGCATTGGGGGCACAATGAATTTTTCGCAGATAAAAAATATATCGGGAGCAGCTGTTTCAGCATCCATTTTAAAAACAATAATATTTCCGTTTATATTTACTTATTTATCATACATTCTTGGGTATCGGAACGAAGAATTAGGCATGCTTTTTATCCTTTTTTCAGCTCCTACAGCGATAGTAAGTTTTATTATGACAAATGCACTTGGAGGCGATGAAAAACTTGCGGGTAACATTATTGTGATGACAACTCTGCTTTCTGTTGTAACAATGCCTTTGGGAATATTTGTGATGGAAATAGCAGGACTGGTGCATCTTACAGAATAATATTTATTAATAACTTGCATTTTTTATCGGCTTGAATTAATTAGTATTTAAAATATATTTTTATTACTGTTGCACCTTTAAAAAAACAAAAAGAACATAATGTTGACGGACTTAACAATAATAATAATGCACTATAAAGAAATTAATTGTTAAGCCGATTATTTTAATAAAATTCATATTTAATTGAAGGAGTTTTTATGAGCTACTGGGAAGATGAAGACAATGTTTATGACGATGAGGACAATCTTGAAGAAGAGCCGTATGACGATGAAGAATTGGATGATGATGAAAGGGAAAACAGAAAATCGGATTCCAAAATAATTTGCGAATATTGCGGACTGAAAGGTCATACTTCACTTGATTGCCCATCCATAAATGATTAAATTAAAAATTACCGGCTGGTTTAATAACTGGCCGGAATATTTAATTATACTGTCGTAAAAAGGTAAATTTAGTTAAATAAAAATCATAATTCAACATTTTGTTTTAAAACTGGTTTATATCAAAAAGAAAAAATACCTTATATAAGAAAAACATATTTCAAACAGCATTTTGATAAATATCATACGGTAATTGTTATTTGTAATAAAAGATAATATATAGACGTAAACAGTGTGGTGTCTATTTTGAAAGTCAAATGAAATATTCAAATGTCTGCCCGAATTGCGGAGAAAAATCCGAAACAAAAGAAAAGTACTGTCCCGCCTGCGGTTCAGAAAAAATGGAGATAAATGCTGAAACCGGAATTGCCTAGAGCATATTTAATGATATAGATTCGGAAGTGACTTTTATAGAAAATCCCCAGATTTATTTACGGATGACAATAAGTATTCTTGTTTTTCTTGCCGGATTTTTTCTTCTGCCTGATTTTATAAAAAACAGTGAGACTTTTTGGCTGTTTTATATTGTTTCAGTTATTTATGGTTTTATTAAGCAAATTGACAAAAGTATTGAAAAAATTCACGGTATATTTACCGTTTCAAAAATTATTCTCTGGGGCTATATGGGTGCTGGCGCAGGTAATTTAATTAGTAATACCGGTAAAATATTGCATATCCCTTTCAGTTATCATTTTAATCCGTGTTTTATCTATAAACAATTTTCAAGCGGGAACCCTTTAATTTTATTAGGATTTGTTACCGGAATATTAACTTATATAATAATCACAAAATATCTGAAAAATTATACAGGGAATTGTTGATGTATTTGCAAGTACAATGAAAGAATTTTAATAATAAATTTTATATAGGATTAAAAATATAAAAACAATATCTGATATTTATGTATGCGCTTAGAAAAAGCTTACCGAAATCTTTTTTAAAAAGATAATAATAATTTGCCTAATCAATATGTTTTTGGTATTTTACACATACTCAAATTAGTTTAGAGTAAAATGAATTTGTCAGAGGAAGATTATAGGTTATTGCAAAAAGCAGCCGATATTCTTGAAAATCCTTCCTTAACAGCCAAAATTACTGATTTTATTGGAACCCCGGTTGAAAAAGCATTTCAGTATTTACCGGCAAAATGGAATGAACGGATAGGCGGCATTACACAAGCGGCATTGCGGAAAGCTTTGGAAATTTCCATTTACAGTATGAAGAATATGAGAGGGAAGTTTTCTTCGAACCGATTCCATAAAATAATCTCAGGGGCAAGCGGTGCTGTGGGCGGCGCTTTCGGACTTGCGGCTCTGTCGATAGAATTGCCTGTTTCTACAACAATTATGCTCAGATCCATTGCTGATATTGCACGAAGCGAAGGAGAAGACATAAATTCAGTTGAAGCTCAGCTTTCTTGTCTGGAAGTTTTTGCTCTCGGCGGTAAATCAGAAAAAGATGACAGTGCTGAAAGCGGTTATTTCACTGTGCGTCTTACACTTGCAAAATCAATATCCGAAATTACAAAGTATATTACAAAAAAAGGAATTGCCGAAGAAGGGACCCCTCTTTTAATAAGATTTATTGTAAAAGTTTCTACAAGATTCGGAATACAAGTATCGGAAAAGGCAGCTGCACAAGCTGTGCCTTTAATAGGAGCTGCAGGCGGTGCAATAATAAATCTCCTTTTTATCGATCATTTCCAGAATATTGCATGGGGGCATTTTACAATAAGAAGGCTGGAAAGAAAATACGGTCAGGAAGTTATTCGTAACGAATACGAGAACATAATGAGAAAAATTAATATCACTTTAAAATAAAAATATATTGTCTGAATTATTTGCTCTTGTTGATTTTAACCTACTTTAGTTGTTATTTTATCATTGAATAGGGTTTAACAAAATGCTTATTGCGCAAAGGCGGTTAAAGTAAAAAATATTGGTTTTTAAATTTAATTTATGTTTTGTTAGGTCGATATAATTGGCTTTAACAAAAAAGAAATTAGATATATTTTAATATCAACTAATAAAAAGGAGCAATATGGATATTTTAGGAGCAATTAACTCGGCTTTGGGCAGCCAGCCTAAAAAACAAGATGACTTAATGTCAGTTGTTGCTAATCTTATCGGAGGACAAAGCGGCGGATTAAACGGACTTTTAAGCCAGTTTGCAGCAAAAGGTTTGGGCGATGTTTTTGAATCCTGGATAGGTACAGGAAAAAATGCTTCAATCTCACCGAATCAGATTCAGGATGTTTTAGGCAGCGATCAGATTAAAAACATTGCATCAAAACTTGGTTTAAACTCAAACGATTTGTTAAATCAACTTTCCGGTATATTGCCGCAAGCCGTAGATAAAATTACCCCAGAAGGAAAAATTCCACAAGGCGATATTTTAAGTCAAGGAATGGAAGTACTTGGCGGATTATTCGAAAAAAAATAAAAACTATTAAAGGAGGATTTATGTCTTTACAAGTAAAATATAGTCCTGTTGTTTCTTTAGCTAAAGAATTAAATATGCAGAATATTGATATTAAAGAAGACGCTGGTAAATTAAAAATATCAGGGACTACTGAAACACAATATGAAAAAAATCTAATTTGGGATAAAATTAAGGAAATTGCAGGAGATAAACCTGCTGACTTAGTTGCCGATATTAAAGTAAGAAATACTGATTATTTGCATTTTCATACTGTTATAAGCGGCGATAATTTAAGCAAAATTTCAAAGCATTATTATAAAGATGCAAATAAATATATGCTGATTTTCAATGCGAACAAAGACCAACTGTCAAATCCTGATATGATAAAAGTCGGTCAAAAACTTAAAATCCCAAATCCTTAATATTTAAATGGATTACGAAATAATTCTTACAGTTCTTATGGGAATTGGATTAAGCGCTTCGAGTGGTTTCAGAATATTTATCCCGTTTCTGCTGATAAGTATTGCTGCATTAACGGGATATCTTTCTCTTTCAGATTCCTTTAGCTGGATAGGAACATATCCTGCATTAATTACTTTTAGCGTGGCAGTTATTCTGGAAATAGCAGCATATTATATTCCTTGGGTTGATAACTTTCTGGATACAATTGCGTCCCCAATAGCAGTAATTGCCGGAATTGTGTTAATGGCTTCGGTAATTACAGGGATATCACCATTATTGAAATGGGCTTTAGCAATTATTGCCGGAGGAGGAGTTGCTGCAACAATACAGTCCTTAACCGGGATAGTTCGAGCTACATCATCTGTAACAACAGGCGGAATTGGTAATTCTGTGGTTTCATCTATTGAACTAGGCGGTTCTGTTGTTATGGCAATAGCTGCAATGCTTGTTCCTGTAATTGCTTTTGCAGTTGTAGTTGTTTTAACCCTTTTAAGTTTAAGGTTTTTATTTAAGAAAATAAACCAAAATTAATCAATTTTAAAAATTCGAGGTTACAAAATGTCGATTATTTGGACAATCATTATAGGTTTAATTGCCGGAGCTTTGGCAAAGTTTATTATGCCGGGTAAAGACCCCGGAGGTATTATTATTACAATACTAATTGGTATTGCCGGTTCGGTTATATTTTATTTTTTAGGAAAATTTATTGGAATATACGAACAAGGTGAAACTGCAGGATTTATTGGAGCAACAATAGGGGCTATAATTCTTTTGGCAATTTACAGAATATTCAAAAAGAAAAGTGCCGCATAATATTTTAATACTCCGGGTCTGGATGTTTTATAAGATCCGGAATTCTAATTGGCCAAGGCAAGTTTAACATAAAATATTGTTCCTTTACCTGGTTCCGATTCAACTTTTATATCTCCCTTATGGACTTGAACGAACTGTCTGCATATTGATAATCCTAATCCCGAACCGGCAATATCGGTTGCATTTTTTGTACGGTAAAAAGGTTCGAAAATGTGTTTAATTTCTCCTTCAGGGATTCCCATCCCTTCATCTTTTACTTCGAAGTAGATGAATTCTTTATCTATTTCAACTTTTAAAATAATATCTTTTCCAGCAGGACTGAATTTGATTGCATTTGATAACAGGTTATCTAAAATGTGGTTGATTATTTTTAAATCGGCGTTTACCTCAAAATTACACTCCTCAAAAACAACATTTATTTGATGCGAATTTTTACAGTTTAATCTTTCTTTTTCTGCAAGCTCTAATATAGCTTGTTTTAAATTAAAACTGATTGGGTTAAAAGATAGTTTACCTCTGTCAGCTCTGCTTAATGTAAGTATATCATTAAGCATTTCAACCATTTCTAATACAGAAATTTGAATTGAGTTTATATATTGCAGATATTTTTCTTCGTCCCAGTTTCGTCCATATAGTTCAAGAAGATCTGTAGAAGACAATATCGATGTAAGTGGAGTCCGGAATTCGTGAGATACAAGCGAAATAAAACTATTTTTCATTTCGTTAAGCTGTTTTTCCTGCTCTAAGGCTTCATACATTTTTTGTTGTAGAATTTTCTGATCGGTTATGTCAATTGTAAGACCCACTATCCCTTCGGGGTTTTTTGTGTCATCGCCGTAAGCAGTTTTATAAACCAGCACATACCGGATTATACCGTTTCTGTCTTCCATAGAGGTTTCATAAACTATTTTACCAGCATTTTCTAAAAGAGTTTTATCAACTTTATCAGATTTTCGCTTTAATTCTTCTTTTAAAATACTTCCCACATCTTTCCCGATGATTTCATTTCTGCAGATTTCGTAATAATCTTCGAAGGATTTGTTAACATCGGTAAACCATCCTTTCTTATCTTTAACAAAAACAGGATGAGGAATAGTATTTATTAGTGTGCGAAGAAAAATATTCTGAATGCGAAATTCTTCAGTCCTTTCCTTAACAATAGATTCAAGATTGTTTTTATAGTTTTCCAATTCTTTATTTCTTTTTTCTAACTCTTTGTTTTGCTCATTTATAGAGATGTCATAATTATTCGAACGCTTATTGTAGAAAAAAAGAGCAATTAATCCGAGTGATAGAATTAAAGCATAAAGTATTGTTTCTTTCTTTTTATAAATATCTATTGAGTTAATGTATGAGTTGAAAGGAAGTGAAACAGAAATACCGCCTATTATATCGCCTGATTTATAACCTTGCTGGGCGTGACACTTCAGGCAGGAGTTTCCGGCAACAAAAGGGGCAATGTATCTGAGATATACATTCGAATCTTTGTGTTCAAGTGAATGAAATTCTTTTTCCCCTTTGGTCAAATGAGTTAATGCTTCCTTTTCCCAATCGTCTGCTTTGTTTAATGGATTAAGCGGTTTAAAACTTGTTATATGCGTTTCAATTCCTGATTGGTTATTTTGATGGTATACAAGTCTGGAAATAGAAGCCGGATTAAGCAATTTAAGTCTTTCTCCTGAATTTGTAATAATCGCATTATCCTTAACAGAGATATTAGTGTTTGATGCTAATGAATCAGAAATTTTAATGTAAATGTTTTTTTGACAAGAAGCCCATCCTCTATAAAGTTTATCTATTCTGAATCTGTTGCGTGCTTCATTTAAAGCTAAGTTGTACACATTATTTTCAATATGAGAAATACTTTTAAAATACGATATAGATATTCCTGCTGTCCAGATTACTGCAAAAGTTATTATTATTGACTTACGCTTTTTTATTTTTTCGGCTATATTAGTAGTCATTATTGTCCGGATAAATTCATTTTGATAATCGGATAAACAAATAAAATACTTAAGTAAAAATTCGAGAATAGGTTAGCTCTGTTGTTTAAATAGTTAATTTTAAAGGTTTAACTTTGCAGGAAAAATGTTAAAAAAGTTTATCATATTTTTTTCTATTATCACAATTATCGGATCTTGCAAGGATGGGAATAAATCAGTTGAACCTGAGGAAACAGTTGAAGTTTTTAATCCGCTTACAAATCCGCTGGATGGTCCGCCCGCCGGTAATCCCGATGGGAAATATCCGATTCCAATTTCTGCCGGACTTGCAGATATTTCCAAACCCGCTCACATAATTGGAACCGGAACGCCTGAAAGCTGCACTGCTGAGGATTTTATAAATGCAGTTGCGCAGGGCGGAGTAATTGTTTTTAATACCGGCGGAGAGCCTGTTACAATTACTTTAGACAGACCTGCAAAAATATTCAATAATAAAAAGCCGGATGTTGTTATTGATGGCGGCGGACTTGTAACATTAAGCGGCGGCGGAGCAACACGCATTTTGTATATGAATACCTGCGATAAAAATCAAGTATGGACAACTTCTCATTGCCAGAATCAGGACAGCCCGAGATTGACTGTGCAGAACCTGACATTTATTGACGGCAACTCGAAAAATGAAAAAGAGTTTGATGGCGGCGGCGCAATTTGGGTGCGCGGCGGAAGATTTAAAATTGTTAATTGCAGATTTTTTAATAATGTCTGCGCATCAACCGGACCCGATGTTGGAGGGGCAGCAGTGCGCGTTTTCAGTCAGTATAATAATCAGCCGGTTTATGTTGTTAATTCAACATTCGGCGGAAAAGAAGGTTATGGCAACACTGGTTCAAACGGCGGCGGTATAAGCAGCATCGGAGTTTCGTGGACGATTATAAATTGCCTTTTCTCGCATAATAAAGCAATCGGGAACGGGGCAAATCCAGCGCAGGCTGGTACTCCGGGCGGCGGCAGCGGCGGCGCAATTTATAATGACGGAAACACAATGACATTAAAAATATTAGGCACTTTAATAGAAAAGAATGAAGTTAACGCTCACGGTTCGGCAGTGTTTTTTGTAACCAATGATTTGTCCGGAAATATTGTAATAGATAACTCCGTAATTCGCAACAATAAAGGCGGCTCGTGGTATGCGCTTCCGGGCATTTCTATGCACGATGAAACCCGCATAGAAGTTACAAATTCGGTTATAGAGTGAAAAAATGACCAAAAGTCAGAAATTATTAAATTATGTTAGCTTGGTTAATTATGAAAGCATTTTATAAACTATTGTATTTATCGATTTTCTTTTCCCTTAACTTTTCTGCCTGCGAAAGCAAATCCAATTTTATTGAAGATAAAATGAACGCAAAAGAGAATTCCCATTACGCAAAAATTATAGATACAACTCTTTTCAGCCTGGTAATTGGCGACAGCATTAAACTCGAAATCAGTCTGCCGTGCAAATACAAAAAAGAAAAAAGTTACCCCGTAATATATATGACCGACGGCTATTGGCGGAGGGAGGAACACGATTCAATTCATAGACTGGGCTTTATTGGAAAACTCCCTGAAGTAATTGTTGCTGCAATCGGGTACCCTGATGGATACGATTATGGTGAAATACGCAAGCGTGATTTGATTGTTCATTCCGATAGATTCTTAAAATGTATTAAAGATGAAATTATTCCGTACGTAGAAAATAAGTACAAAATACTTCCGGAAGAAAGAACGCTATGGGGTTCTTCATTTGGAGGACATTTTCTTATTTACGCATTTACTCAGCATATAAATTCCGGAGAATTATTTAAGAATTATATTTGTGCAAGTCCTGCTCTTAACCCCGAAATGGAGCATAGCGATTTAATTGCAAACGAGCAGAAATTATGGGAAAGCACGCGAAATTTGCCTGTAAATCTTTACATTGCTGTAGGGGGAGACGAAACGGAACTTTTCCTGGATTCTTATAAAAATATTGTAGAAATGATAAAAATACATCCATATAAACATTTCCGATTTGAATATGAAATAATTCCGGGTACACATCATCATTCAGTCTGGAAACCGGCTTTATTTAACGGACTGAAGTTGTTTCTGAAAAATTAGTTGATTTAGTAAGCTCGTATTTATTATTTAAATAATTACCAATTATTATAATCAGTTTCTCGAATTTATTTCACAGTAATATCGGCATAAACTATATGCTAAGGGAGTATATGTCCGTGGGTTTAGAGTTTACACAGGTATATATTACTGATGATATTAACCAAGTTTTGGGGTTAGGCATAAGACCATTTTTCAGATTTTATCCTGTTAACAATGAAAATTTCAAATTATATTTTTCAAGTGGCGCGGGGTTGATTTACTTTTTTAAAAACTATCCCAAACCATCCGGCTTTTTCGGGGATTTGCGTGAAGGAACAAAATTGAACGGCTGTCCGAAATATGGAATAGGGGCGGAAATAAAAATAAGTTCAAAAATTAACATCAATGCCGGGTTGTGGCATTATCACTTCTCCAATGGTAATAATCCAAATTTTGAACGTAATCCCGGACACGATAGCAATGGGTTTTCGGTTGGACTGACATTTAACCCCGGGAAATAAATCTATTGAAAAAAATAAAAAATAATTTAAACAGACCTATAAATTACCGATTATGTATTTATATTAGCGGAAATTAAATATATCATTAACCAAATTGAGGTAACAGATGAAAAAGTATTTACTGGGATTATTTAAATTTTATTTAGTCAGTATCATTATTACTGGAAATATATTTGCGCAGTATCCGGCAAATCTATTTTGTAATGGAGAAGCAGGGGCACACAATCCAATAGGTGGGATCTATTATTATGCAGATTGGATAACAAATGTAACTTTTGCCGGAATAAACAATAATTCGGAACAAGATGGATGGATTACAAGATATACTTCGGTTACCGGAAGTGTACACAGGGGTGAAACCTATAGTCTTTCTGTAACAGTCAATACCACAGGAGCTGATTTTAGTTGGCAATATATTGCCGCTTACATCGATTGGAATAATGACGGTGATTGTGGAACAAGATCTGGGGAATCAATCGCTGATGCAGGGGAAGTATATTTGCTTGGACAGGGGGCAAGCCATCCGGCTACAATGACTTATAATATTACGATTCCAAACGATGCCGCTTTGGGAATTACTTGGCTTCGTATAATGCTTGATGGTGACACACCTGGGGGTGAGGGCGATTATCAGTGTTATGTTGGATATGGAGAAATAAAAGATTTTCCAATTGAAATACAAGAAGCGCTTCCAGTAGAGCTTACCTCATTTTCCGCTTCGGTTGAACAAAACGCAGTTACATTAAACTGGCAGACAGCAACGGAAGTGAATAATTACGGATTTAGTGTAGAGTGCAAAGTGCAGAGTGCAGAGTGGAAAGAGATCGGTTTTGTAGAAGGAGCTGGGAATTCGAACAGTCCAAAAGAATATTCATTCACTGATAATCTTACTCTTACTCATACTTCTTACTCTTATAGGTTGAAGCAAATCGATATCGACGGGAAATTTACATATTCAAAAGAAATAACAGTAGATGCAGCATCTCAGCCAACAGAATTTGCATTGAAACAAAACTATCCGAATCCGTTTAATCCGGCTACAAAGATAGAATTCTCAATCCCGGCAGAAAGCAATGTTGAGATAAAAGTATATAACATTCTCGGAATGGAAGTAGCTACCTTGCTGAACGAACACAAAACAGCAGGAACACACAATGTTGAATTCAACGCAAACGCACTTTCCAGCGGAATTTACTTCTACAAAATCACAAGCGGCAACTTTTCAGCAATTAAAAAGATGACGCTGCTAAGATAAAAGATTAAATTTAAAAGATATAAAACAAAACCCCGGCTTCCCGGGGTTTTGTTTTAAAGTAATATTCCCCGTCAGCAGAGAAACACGCGAAAATGTCTCTCGGCTGTCTGGGTCGCACCCAGACAGGATGCCGATGTTGTGTTTGGTAAGAGTGACCTAATCTCCAGGAAATATTTATTTCGTTTAGAGAAATGTTACAGAATGGACAGAAATAAAGAAAATTGCAATAAAAATAATTAAAGCTTGATCTATGTCACAAGCTTATATTTATTGCCTTGTTTTGTTTTTTATTATTACTGTTTTACTTATTATTCTAATTGTTTTTTTCGCTATTTATTTATCGTTGAATTAAATTAAGCTTAAAATAAACTATTCTAAAAACGAAGGAAGATTTATGAAAAATCTATTAACTTTTACTGCTGTAATTCTATTACTATTATTTCAATCAAAATCATTTGGGCAGGAAGCTTACATTGGCGATATAAAAATGGTCGCTTATAATTTTGCGCCCGAATTCTGGTTGCCTTGCGATGGCAGGCTGCTTCAAATTAACCAATATATGGCTTTGTATTCCCTTATTGGTACGACGTATGGAGGGGACGGCTTCAACACGTTTGCTTTGCCTGATCTTAGAGGAAGAGTGCCTGTTGGGATGGGACAAGGAAGCGGGCTTACAAACAGATCAATGGGAAGTAAAGATGGATCTGAGAGCGTAACCCTAAATGCTAATCAAATGCCTCAGCATACTCATCCAGTTTATTCAGATACAAATCCCGGAACAACTGAAACTCCAAGCGAAGGTACGGTTCCTGCAAAAAACTCTGCCGGAATACCGCAATACAGCACAAGTGCTAATACTACTCTTTCAGGAGGGACTGCAGGAGGCAATCAGCCTCACAATAATATGCCCCCGTATATAGTTATTAATTATATAATTTGCGTGGAAGGCATTTACCCAACGCGACCATAAATTAAAGAGAGCTAAAATGTATCTACTTAAACAAAATAATAAGATAAAAATATTTATTTATGCTGTATTTCTTTGCGGTGGTATTTTTGCACAAAACATCTACTGGCTTGATGCAGCCTATTCTTCCCCTGTTCTTGGGAAGGCTAAACCGGATGGATCTTCGGCAACAACGTTATCACTGACTGCTGGAAGTTTGCCTGAGGCAATTATTTTTGATTCAGGCAGTAAGCAGCTTTTTTGGACAGAGTTAAAATTCAGTTCTTCTTCAATTGGGATTTCCGATTCTACTCTATCCGGCTTTTCAGAAATTGGAGGCAGCGGCTCTGCTTTAAGGGGTGTTGCTATAGATAAAACTAACAATTGGATTTATTATATAAATTCCAACCTCTTAACCGGAGCTGTTATTTCCCGTATCAGACCGGGAGGTACAGAGAATGAAATATTATACACGATAGGAGGTTCGATTGCTAATCCGCGCGGATTAGCAATTGATGAAGCTGAGGGGAAACTCTACTATGCGGATTTTTCACAAGGAAGCATCTTTGTTAAGGATATTAATTCCGGAAATGCACCTGTTGCTTTAGTTACCGGATTAAGCGGACCTTACGGTTTGGCTATAAATTCTCAAAACAACAAACTCTACTGGAGTGAATGTAATTCAGGTGAGATTTGTTCCTGTGAAAAAGACGGCACCGGAATAACAGTAATTCATTCGGGATTATCATTTCCAAAATACATTTCCATCGATGAAGGAAGCGGAACAATTTATTGGACAGAAACAGGAACTTCAAGGATAAAAATGGCTTCTGTTTCTGGCGGCTCTATCACAACACTGCCTCTTACGGTTAATAACCCGACCGGAATTGTTTTTGTTTCCTCTGAAGAAGCACTTCCTGTTGAGCTAACCTCATTTTCCGCTTCGGTTGAACAAAACGCAGTTACTTTAAACTGGCAGACAGCAACGGAAGTGAACAATTATGGCTTCGCGGTTGAAAGGTCGATGGTTAAGGGTGAATGGTTGGAAGTTGGTTTTATTGAAGGAGCAGGGAATTCGAATAGTCCGAAAGAATATTCGTTCACTGATAATCTTACTCTTACTTCTTACTCATACTCTTTTAGATTAAAACAAATCGATATCGATGGTAAATTTACTTATTCAAAAGAGATTACTGTTGAGGCAGCATCTCAGCCAACAGAATTTGCATTGAAACAAAATTACCCGAATCCGTTTAATCCAACTACAAAGATAGAATTCTCAATCCCGGCAGAAAACAATGTTGAAATAAAAGTATATAACATTCTCGGTATGGAAGTAGCTACCTTGCTGAACGAACACAAACAGGCAGGAACTCACAATGTTGAATTCAACGCAAACGCACTTTCCAGCGGAATTTATTTCTACAAAATTTCAAGCGGCAACTTTTCTGCAATTAAAAAGATGACACTGTTAAGGTAAAAGATTACTCATAGAAAATAGAACACAAAACCTTTAAGAAAGAAACAAGTTTTCTTAAAGGTTTTTTTACACTATATAGTTGAAACTAAGTAATGAGTCATCAATGAGCTTCAAGCCAGTTTTCACCGATTCCGGTTTCTGCTATTACCGGAACATTTAACGGGAAAGCATTTTCCATCTGATATTTAACAAGCTGTTTAATTTCTTCAACTTCCTCTTTAGGAACATCGAAAACAAGTTCGTCGTGCACCTGAAGAACCATTTTTGTTTTATATTTGCCCTTTGCAAGATCGTTGTGGATTTTAATCATCGCAAGTTTAATCATATCGGCAGCGGTACCCTGAATAGGCATATTTATGGCAACTCTTTCTTCAAACTGCCTTACCAAGTGATTTTTACTGTTAATGTTCGGCAGAAATCTTCTTCTTCCTAACAGAGTTTCGGCGTAACCTTTTTCTTTAGCTTTGCCGATGCTTTCCTCCATAAAAGCTTTTACTTTTCCGAAAGTAGAAAAATATGTTTGAATTATTTCTTTCGCGTGAGTTTGTGTGATTCCCAAACGGGTTTTTAGTCCGAAGGCGCCGATACCGTATAAAATTCCAAAATTTACTTCTTTTGCTTTGCGCCGCATATCTGCTGTTACGCTTTCAGGACTTACTTTAAAAACTTGCGCTGCCGTGCTTCTGTGAATATCCTCGCCATTCAGAAAAGCTTGAGTTAAACCTTCGTCGCCGCAAATGCTTGCCATAATCCGCAGTTCAATCTGACTGTAATCAGCGCTTAAAAGCAGGTGATTTCCATCCGATGGAATGAACGCTTTTCGTATTTCCTTGCCAAGTTCCGTGCGGATTGGAATGTTTTGAAGATTAGGATTTATGCTCGAAAGCCGCCCTGTTGAAGCCACAGTCTGGTTAAAAGTAGTGTGAATTTTCCCGGTTTTCGGATTTATCAATTCAGGCAGTGCATCTGCATAAGTTGATTTCAGTTTTGAAATCTGTCTGTAATTTAACAGCACGTCAATAATTTCGTGTTCGCCCCGCAAATTTTCCAGTGAACGGGCATCGGTTGAAAATCCGGTTTTGGTTTTCTTCCCGGGATTAAGTTTTAATCTTTCGAACAAAACTTCCTGAAGCTGTTTTGTGGAATTTATATTAAAATCAACTCCGGCAAGTTCAATAATTTTAGCTGAAAAATTATCGAGAAGAATAAGAAGATCGCTGCCGAATAATTTAAGATTTTTAACATCTAATTTTATACCTGTTCTTTCCATATCTTCAAGAACTGCGGCAAGCGGGAATTCTACTTCGTAAGCAAGCTTATCAAGATTTTGTCCGCTGATTTCTTTATGCATTATTTCAAAAAGCCGGAGAGTTACGTCTGCATCTTCGGCTGCGTAATTTTTAATTTTTTCAAGCTCTACGCTGAATATTTTTGAAGGGTCTTTTTTTTCACCGATAAGTTCCGAAAGGGGAATGGGTTTGTAATTTAGATATTTTTGCGAAAGCTCGTCCATCCCGTGCTTCTGATCGGGGTCTATCAAATAGCTTGCAAGCATTGTGTCGAAGAAAAAATTATTTACATTTATTCCATAATTCCGTATTACTCCGATGTCAAATTTTCCGTTCTGGCAAATCTTTTTAATCTGCGGATTTTCGAAAACCGGTTTAAATATTTTTATGAAATCTTTAATTGGAAGACGGTCGTTTAAATTTTGCGAAAACAAATCTTCCGAAGTCCCGAAAGGATTTATGGCAACAAAATAAGCTTCCCCTTTTTTAGTTGAAAAGGATGCACCTGCAAGATTTAAACTGTGAATATTGAGCCCGTCAGTTTCGGTATCAAAAACAAACTGTTTGCTGTTTTGCAAAAGCAATGCAAGCTTTTCAGCTTCATCATGGGTTACTATCAATTTATATTTTACGTCATCAGCACTAAAAGAATTTACTTTTTCTTCCACTTTCCCAATTATCGAAGTAATTTCACCGCTGGTTTTTTCAAATATTCTGGAAATTCTGGCGCCGAAATTCTTTAATTCAAATTCCGCAAATAATTTCATCAGTTTTTCAATATCCTTCGGTGGAATCAGCTTTGCCTTTTCAATATCAAAATCAAAATCGACATCAGTAATAATTGTTGCAAGATCTTTTGAAAGAAATGCATTAGCTTTATTCAAAATAAGTTTATTCTTAACAGAATCTTTTTTCACAAAATCAATCTTTTCGTAAAGGTTCTCTATATTTCCGAATTCGTGCAAAAGGGGAGCAGCTGTTTTCGGTCCGATTCCGGCAACTCCGGGAATATCATCGGAAGAATCGCCGATTAAAGCGAGGTAATCAATCATCTGGTTCGGAGTAATGCCCAGATTATCAATTACTTTTTGAGTATTTGTAAATTCCAGTTCATCGTTATTTTTAGCAGGCTTTACTAAAAATATATTGCTGCTTACAAGCTGAATATAATCTTTATCTGGAGTTACTGCAAAAACTTTAAGTCCGGCTTTTTCGGCTTTTACCGCAGCTGTTCCAATAAGATCGTCTGCTTCGAAACCGGGTTTTATATAAACAGGGAAATCGAATGCGGCAATAATTTCTTTTATTTTTTCAATCTGCGGAATAAGATCTTCGGGCATAGTTTCGCGGCTCGATTTGTAAAGCGGGTATTTATCGTGACGGAATGTCTTTTCTTTTGAATCGAAAGCTACGGCAAGATAGTCGGGCTTAATCTCTTCAATAACCCTGAAAAGCTGGTTAAGAAAACCGAATATTGCGGAAGTGGGAAATCCGTAACTCGTTTTCAAAGGTCTGCTTATAAAAGCATAATATGCTTTATACGCCAATGCTAGCGCATCAATTAATACAAATGTTTTTTCCAAATTATTTTCCTTTAAAAAAATCAATTTTAATATTTTAATAATAAACTAATAATTGTAGATTTGATAATTAAAATTAAAATATTTGTAAAGTTTTATGCGGTTTATTATTTTTTTTGTTTTATCAGTTTTTTTTCTGGCTGAGCTGATTTATCATTCTTCAAATGAAATTAAATATGTTTCGGTAGCTTCTTGGAATCTTGAAAATCTTTTCGATACAGAAGACGATCCGCTTACAGAAGACGAGGAGTTTACTCCGGACGGTTCTAAAAACTGGACAGAAGATAAATTGGAAAGCAAGTTGAATAATCTTCACAAAGTAATAAAGTTTATTAATAACGGAAATGGTCCTGATGTTATTGCCGTTCAAGAAGTTGAAAATTTAAATGTATTGCAGTTTCTTATTAAAAAATGCCGTTATTTCAGAAAATACGAGGCAGTGCATTTCGAAAGTCCGGATAAAAGAGGAATTGATGTAGCTTTGTTATATGATAAGAATATTTTCAAACCGGTTAAAAAATTTGCACACAGAGTTGATTTGGAATTTGAAACACGTCCAGTACTTGAGGCTGTTTTGAAACACACATCCGGCGACACAATTTCTTTTTTTGTAAATCACTGGCCTTCAAGGAAAGGTGGAAAAGATCTATCGGAAAAATACAGAATGGAAGCTTCCGAAACATTAAAAAGTGCAATTGAGCAGAATTTTAATAATTATCAATCGGGCAACATTATAATTCTGGGTGATTTTAACGATGAGCCTGGTGATAAATCAATCAGTAATTTAATTGAGAATAATTCTTTTAATCTTCTTAATTTAGCCGAAAATATATCCCTTTCCGATTCTGGAAGCTATCTTTATAAAGGTAATTGGGATATGCTTGATCAGATTATTATTTCCGAAAAAATGACAAGATGCCGAATTAAGTATTCCGATAATTCGTTTAAAATAGTTAAACCTGAATTCCTTATAACAAAAAACGGAAAGTATAAAGGATCAGCTATTCCCACATTTGGCGGAAAAGATTATCATGGAGGATATAGCGATCATTTTCCGGTAACTGCAAATTTTTTAATTTGTAATTAGAACATGAGAAAATATCTTATAATATTCGGTGCATCGGGAAATCTTGGTAAGGGAGTAACAACTTCTATAATTAAAAAGAAATATGATAGTATAACTCTCCTCGATTTTGATATATCATCTCTTATAATATCGCAGCAAAACATAAATGCAAAAAGAATAAAAGACCTTTCGCTGGAGGAGAATGTAGCAGAGGCTTTTGAAATGTTTACTACCGACAGAAATTCGGAGTATTTCATTTTTTCCACAATAGGAGGATATTCCGGCGGCAAAGAAATATCGGAAACTTCTTATGATGAATGGTTAGCTATGCAAAAGCTGAATGCCAATATATCTTTTCTTATAGCAAAATATTCTGTAAAACTGTTAAAAAAATCAGCCGGCGGATCAATACTTTTTACAAGTGCAATGACATCTATTAATCCCGAAATAGGAAAAGCAGCCTACGGAACCAGTAAAAATTCTCTGAATTATCTGGTTAAATCACTTGCTCTTGAAGGCGCTAAATATAATTTTACCGCTAATGCTATTGCTCCCTTAGCTCTCGATACAGAGGAAAATAGAATATGGGCTGATGGAGATATATTAACTAAGCCTGAAGAGATAGGAGAATTTATATCTCATTTATTCAAAAATTACAAAAAAGTCAATGGAAATATTTATGAAATTACAGGTAATATATTACCAAATTTATGAGATAGTAAAATTATTTATTGACTTTTAAGCTCTAAATAGTTAGACTTACACGACTATTTTTAAAGAAATTGAACTTTAATAATAAATAATAATAATAATCACTCGGAGGTTACCTCTTATGTCAGTAATATCTATGTTAGGCTTTGTAATTGCTCAGGCTGAACAGAGTACTATTTCCTACTTGCAAACTAAATTCGTAGAAGGCGGGCTTTTTATGTGGCCTATTTTAGCTTGTTTGGTTATAGGACTTGGATTCTCATTTGCTAAACTCTATACTTTAATTAGAGCTAGTACTAATACAAAAAAATTCATTGTTGATGTAAAGAACGCTTTAAATAAAGGCGGACTTGAAGAAGCAAAAAGATTATGTGAAAACACACGCGGTCCAATCGCATCAGTATTTCATGCTGGACTTTTAAGAGCAGACGAAGGTATTGAAGCTGCAGAAAAAGCTATTATGACTTACGGCGCTATTGAAATGGGTTTTCTTGAAAGAGGAATGATTTATATTTCTACATTTATTACACTTGCTCCTATGCTTGGTTTTACTGGTACAGTACAAGGTATGATCCAGTCATTCGACGCTATTAAAGAAGCTGCTCAGATGTCGCCAGGTATAGTTGCAGGAGGTATTTCGGTGGCTTTGTTGACAACTCTTTTCGGACTGGTAGTAGCTATGATCCTTCAGGCATTTTATAATATTTTTATATCACGTATAGATAAAATAGTTGCTGATATGGAAGAGAGTTCAATCGAGTTAATTGATACACTTTATGATATGAGTACAGAAGAATAAAAATAAGAGATAACCAGAATGATAAAGATAAAAAAACGTAAAATGCAAGAAGCCGATATCCCAAGCGGTTCTATGGCAGATATTTCATTCTTGCTTCTTTTATTCTTTATAGTTTCTTCCACAATTGACGTAGATACAGGTATCGGTATGACCTTGCCTGATTTCGTTCCCCCGGGATCACCTCCGCCTCCGGTAGTATCAAAAGACAGGATGGCCACACTTGTTGTGAACGAGAACGGAATGGTGTTATTAAGTGATAAAGTTATTGCAATTCCGCAAATAAGAACTAACTTGATTGAAAGAATTACAAGTAAGATAAATCTTCCAAGTAACAAGAAACTTATTGTTTCGATAAAGACTGACAGAAAGACTAATTACCATTTGTATATTCAAACACTCGATCAGGTAAAAGCAGCTTTTTTCGAAGTTAGAGATACTTATTCACTTGGTAAGTTCGGAAGAAAAACTATTGATTTGAATGAAGAAGAAATGGATGATGTAAAACAGGCAATACCAATTATTATTTCGATTGCTGAACCTGAAACTGTATAAATGAATAGGTACGAAAAATGAAATTTGAAAAGAAACGTGCTACAACTAAACAGGAAATACCAACAGCTTCACTTCCTGACATTGTATTTATGTTACTTCTATTCTTCCTTGTATCTTCAACTTTAAGGGAGGTGGAAGTCTTAGTGAAGTTTAAACTTCCTGAAGCAAAAGCAATAGAGAAAATTGAAAACAAAAGACTTGTTTCCTACATTTGGGTAGGAGATGACGGACGTATTCAGGTTGATGATAATATTGTTCAGGTAAAAGATATTCAGGATATTATGTACAAAAAAAGAGAAAATATGCCTCAAGTTATTGTCTCTTTAAGAGTTGATCGTACATCGAATATGGGTGTTGTTACCGATATTCAACAGGAACTACGAAAAGCATACTGTCTTAGAATTAACTACTCAGCAAGTCTGAAACTTTAATTTTATCGAAAATTATTACAAAGGCAGGCTTTTAGTCTGCCTTTTTTTTTGGAGAATTATATGAACTTAACAGAAAAAATAAATGAAGATTTAAAAAATTCAATGAAAAGCGGCGATAAGTTGCGCACTACAACATTACGTTCAATTAGAGCGTTAATATTGGAGTTCGAAAAAAGCGGACAAAACAGAGCTATTGCTCCTGAAGACGAGATAAAAATGCTTACACCTGCAGCAAAAAAAAGAAAAGAATCAATAGAACAATTCCGGAATGCCGGACGTGAAGAGTTGGCAATGCAGGAAGAAGCTGAATTGAAAATAATACAAGAGTATTTACCTGCCCAGATTAGTGAAGAAGAACTCTATTTTAAAATAAAAAAAATGGCAGAAGAGACAGGCGCTACAGATAAAACACACTTTGCAAAACTTATGCCAAAAGCTGCCGCAGAATTTAAAGGGAAAGCTGACGGAAAAATAATAAAAACAATTGTAGAAAAGGTTTTGAGTATAGGTTGAATTATATTGATTACATCATAATTGCTTTTGTTATAATTGCTTTTTTGCTTGGATATAAAGATGGCTTAGTGCGAAAACTTATTGGAATTATTGGTTTTTTTGTTGCAATATACGCTTCTTTTAAATTCAGCAAAGATGCTGCTGGAATAATATCACCGATTTTCAATAATGATATGTATCTTTCGGAAATTGTTTCAGGTATTCTTATTTTTCTTTTGGTTATTTTGATTGTTGCAATTATAAAACGTATAGTTCACCCGATTGATAAAGTTAACAGATTCATAAATCAAATACTCGGCGGAATATCAGGATCTGTTCAGGCAGTCTTTTTTTTAAGCGCTCTGTTTTTAGTACTTCGTATTTTTAATTATCCAAATGACGTTGAAAAAAATAATTCTATGCTGTTTAATGATATTTATACAATTGTTCCTACAGTAATTGATTACATAATTGGAAATGATTCTGAAAAAATAGATTTATTTGAAGATATAATAAAAAAGAATGATACTGATTCGTTAAATATCGAAAATTATATTAACAACAAGTAATAAGAAAATGAAAGATATTAAGGATAAACTTGAATTTTTCAAGATATTAGAAAAAATTGCCGGAATTGCTTCTACTGAAAATGGGAAATCAGAAATATTTAATCTTACTCCTTTAAAAAACAAGGAAGAAATAATAAAAGAAGGAAAGTTTGTTTCAGAAGCAAAAAATATTTTAATCGAATTTGATTACCCGCCTTTTGAATATTTACCTGACTTAAGCGATTCTTTATATAAAGCACAAATTGAAGGAAGTATTCTCGAAATAAAAGAAATTAAGTATATTCTTGTATTAACACAGGTAAGCCGAAAAATATTTAATTATTTTAACAGCAGAATTAAAAATGAAAACCAGCTTACAGAGGTTATAAAATATCTTTTTACTGATAAAGTACTGGAACATCATATTGACAGAATATTTGATGAAAAAGGTGAAATATCGGATAGTGCCAGTGAAAATCTCAGAATAGTAAGAAAAAAGATTATAGAAAAAAAAGATAATCTGAGAAAAATTGTTAATAGGATACTTAAAACATACAGTGAAAAATATCTTGTTCAGGAAGAATATATCACTATGCGGGACGGACGTATTGTTTTACCTGTAAAGGTTGAGTATAAGCGGCAAGTAAAAGGATTCATCCATTCGGAATCATCTACCGGGCAGACAGTTTATATTGAGCCGGAAGAAACGCTTGATATGAATAATGAAATATTATCTTTAACTTTTGCTGAAAAAAGAGAGATTGATAAAATTCTTTATGCAATTACAAGAAAAATCGGGCAAAACACTCAATTACTTATTCAATCCTTAAATACAATTTCTAAAATAGATTCTATATTTGCACGGGCAAAATATTCAATTGAAATAATCGGAGCATTTCCTTCGTTTGATAGTAGTTCAAGTTTCCAGATTATTAACGGAAAACATCCGAGCTTAGTAAAAAAACTCGGGAATGAAAAAACAGTTCCTTTAAATATTGAAATTAAAAATAACAGAGTAATTATAATAACCGGACCAAATGCAGGCGGTAAGACCGTAGCATTAAAGACTTTCGGTTTACTTGTTTTACTTGCGCATTCGGGAATTCATATTCCTGTGCATCCGGATTCTAATTTCCATTTTATTGAAAAAGTATTGGCAGATATTGGAGATGAACAATCAATTGAGGACGATCTTAGTACATTCAGTTCTCACCTAACAAATATTAAAAGCATTATTGACAATGCTGATGAAAATACACTTGTATTACTCGACGAAATAGGAACTGGAACAGATCCTGCCGAAGGTTCGGCTTTAGCAACCTCCATTTTATTAAGTCTGATGAAAAAAAGAGCAATAGTACTGGCAAGCACTCATCACGGAAACCTGAAAATTGTTGCAGATAATATTGAAGGATTTCAAAATGCATCGATGGAGTTTGATAACGAAAAATTAATGCCAACTTACAAATTCCGTCAAGGAATTCCAGGTTCCAGTTATGCTTTTGAAGTTGCAAAAAGAATTGGATTTGATGAAGAATTTATAAATACAGCAAAAGAATATCTCGATACCAAAAAAAACAAAGTTGAAGAATTAATTATCAGCCTCGAAACAAAATCGCACACTCTTGAGCAAAAATTAGAAACTTATGAAATTGAAAATACCCGATTAAGCGGTTTAACAAATTTATATGAAGGGCAGCTGAAAAAACTTAATCAGCAAAAAAATGAAATAATAAAGCAGGCTAAGGATCAAGCGGAAAGATATCTTAATAATATAAATAAAGAGTTTGAATCTACTATAAAACGGATAAGAGAAACTAATGCCGATAAAGAAGTAATTAAACAGGAAAAACAAAAAATTGAAAAACTGAAAGAAGAGACAATCAAGTTTTCTAAAGAAAAAATTAAAACAGAAAATATTGAAGAAACAGTTAAAATTGCTTGCGGCGATTATGTTAGAATAAAAGATACTTCTACTGAAGGAATTGTGAGTGAAATTGTTGAAGGGAAAGATAATGTTGTTATTTTAGCAGGAAGCATAAAGCTAAAAGTAAAACACAGTAATTTAATTAAGATTAAAAAACCTTTATCCGAAAACACGGGTTCAAGTATTTATTCAAATATTTTTACGGGAAACGTAAATTTATCACTTGATATTAGAGGAAAAAAGCCTGAAGAAGTTGAGTTTGAAATTGTAAGATTTGTTGATGAAGGCGTTTTGGCAAATTCTTCCAGGCTAGAAATTATTCATGGGAAAGGAACAGGAGTATTGAAAAATACTGTCTGGAATTTGCTAAAAAAGCACGAATCTGTTAAAAATTACTATTTCGCAAATGTTGAGTTCGGCGGCGACGGTGTAACAATAATAGAATTAAAATAACATAAATTGGAATTATTATTTTCATTTATTTATATTCTCATTGTCAATCTAAAAAGATTACATAAGTATAAGAAACTTATTAGTCATTCTTTATTAGGAGGTAGCGTGTTAAGAAATATTTCTATAGTATTATTTGCTGCAATCTTTTCAGCCGGACTTTTTGCGAGCGGTTTCCAGATTAATGAACATGGTTCAAGAGCTATGTCTATGGGCGGCGCTTTTACCGGTCTTGCTGACGATCCATCAGCAGTTTATTTTAATTCGGCCGGTATTACACAACTGCCAGGTACTAATATTAGTTTAGGTGCTACCTTAATATTTCCTACAAGCACATTTACCGGACCTGCCCCTCAAAAAACTTCATCTTCATTGGAAAAACAGTTTTTCACACCTGTTAATTTTTATTTTACACATCAGTTAAATGAAAAACTTTTTATCGGTCTGGGTTTTAATAGTCCATTCGGACTCGGCACAAAATGGGATGAAAATTGGGTTGGAAGATATAATGCCCTCGAGACAGAAGTTCGTACTTTCAATTTATCTCCGGTAATTGCTTATAAAGTTACTGATAATTTTTCAGCAAGTTTCGGCTTAACTTTATCGTATGCAGATGTTTTAATAACCAGAAAAATTGCTGCAGTATTTACAAACCCTATGAATGGAACAGTTATTCCTTTAGATGACGTACACCTAAAAATGACAGGGGATGCAATAACATACGGTTTTAATGCCGGTATTTTGTATTTCCCTTTGAAAGAATTATCTATCGGCGCATCATTTAAAAGCCAGATACGTTACGAAATGGAAGGGGATGCAGAGTTAACTTTACCAAAAATACCAAGCACTCTTTCAGCTTACGAAAACCTCATTTTAGGAAGAATGGCTGTCGGTTATCCTCACGGACCCATAAATGCTCCTTTAACAGTACCTATTGTATTTACCACCGGTGTTGCATACAGAAGTCCTGAAGGTCATAAAATCGTTGCTGATTTTCAATTTAACGCTTGGGAAAGCTATGATAAACTTGAAATTGAATTCGCTGAATGGAAAAATCCGGAGAACGGATCAAATGTAAGTTCTTCTAACAGAAAATTTAAAAACAGCTGGATAGCCAGATTAGGAGGCGAGTTTCAAGCCTTAGAAAAATTTCGTTTACGCGGCGGAGTATATTACGATAAAAATCCTATTAGAGATGAAAGACTTGATTTTACGTTGCCTGATGCAGACAGAATCGGGATGAATATTGGAGCGGGTTTTGATGTTACAGATTATATAACAGTTGATGCATCATATTTGTATATTTATTTCTACGACAGAGAAATAAATACATCTGGAGAATTTATTCCTATAAGTAAGGTTCCGTTAAATGGTTCATATGAAACCGGAGCGAATTTATTCAGCTTGAATCTTTCATTTAAATTATAATGAAAATTAACTGTTAAAATATTCTTAATAAATAACAAAGATATTCTTTTAGTTAAAAAATACGGAGGAAGTATGGCTTTTTCTTTAAACAAAATTATGCTTATCGGCAATATCGGAAAAGATGCCGAAACAAGATTTACCCCTAATAATGCTTCGGTTACTTCATTTTCAATAGCAACAACTCATGGCTATAAAAACAAAGACGGTCAATGGACAAATGAAACTACTTGGCATAATGTAGTTGCTTTCAATCTCTCCGATTTTGTTAAGGAAAAACTTGTAAAGGGAAAAAAAATATATGTTGAGGGAAGACTTAGCAAAAGAGATTACGAAAAAGACGGTGTAAAACAATATTTTACAGAGGTTGTTACCGATTCTTCAGGAATCATTCTACTTGAAGGAAAGGATGACAATTATAATCCGGGAAACAATACATCCCAAGTTGCCGAAACAAGCAGTGATATTGGCGGAAGCACTGAAGAAAATAACGATCTGCCATTTTAGTTTATGTTAAACAAAATAGGTTCGAAATTATTTGGATACCGATGTAGTAATTAATCTAACGCTCTTATTATTATTTCTAATTGCATCCGGTCTGTTTTCAGGTTCCGAAGTCTCGCTGTTTTCGATTGACAGCTATAAATTGCGTGAACTTAAAAAGGGAACTGATATTTTTGCAAAAACAATAATAAGTCTTCTTGAATCTCCAAGAAGACTTTTAGTTACAATATTAATTGGGAACACGCTTGTTAATGTTGCTACTTCAATAATAGCTGTAACTTTTGCGTTTTCTGCATCCCAATATTTCAATATCAGCATAGATGTTGCAATAATTCTGCAGATTATTGTTACAACTGTTATTATTTTAATTGTAGGAGAAATTACACCGAAAGTAATTGCTGCAAAACATCCTGTAATTTTTGCTAAGATAGTTTCTATTCCGCTCTATTGGATAAGTGTTTTGTTATTTCCAATTGCAAAAATACTTACAGATATTATAAAGCTTATTAGCTCAAAAATGGCACTAAATAAAAATAATACAGCTTTATTTCCTTCAGAAATTAATGATTTGGCGGAAATCAGTCTTGAAAAGGGAACTATTGAAGAAGGAGAACAGGAACTTATTCAAGGAATTGTATCTTTTAAAACTGTTACAGTAAGGGAAGTAATGACCCCCCGGGTTGATATAGTGGCTGTTTCCTCTGATACTGATTTTGATGAACTTTTGAAGATAGTTACAGAATCTGGACACAGCAGAATTCCGTTATATAAAAACAATATTGATGAAATTGAAGGAATTATTTACGCGAAAGATTTGCTTCCATATTTTACAAGTTTAGAACTAAGAAAAAAACTGCTGCTTACAAAAATTGCGCGAAAAGCTATGTTCATACCTGAAAATAAGCTTATAAGCGATCTTATGCAGGACTTTCAGAAAATGAATATGCATGTTGGAATTGTTGTTGATGAATACGGAGGTACTGCCGGACTTATTACGATGGAGGATATTCTCGAAGAAATTGTAGGTGAAATTAAGGATGAATATGATGATGATGAACAGGAAATATCGGTAATTAGTGATAGTGAATATCTTGTCATCGGAAAAGTATCAATAGACGAAATCAATAATCTTTTGAAAACCGATATTTCATCTGAAAATGATGATTATGATACTATTGCCGGTTTTATTTTTAATCATTCGGGAACAATACCGGAATTGGATTATAAGTTTATTTTTAAAGATTATCAATTTACAGTAAAGGAAATTACTAATAACAGAATAAATAAAGTTCATATCCTTAAAATATTAAACAAGGAAATAGATGCTTAAAGGATGCGCAATTAAAATATTTTTTATTATTATAATTATTGCAGGCGTCGGTTACTATGTATATCTAAAATTCGGAAACGAGATATATTCCTATGCAAAAAAAGAAACTCTGAATTATGTTTTTTCTGGTCTTGAAGAAAAAATAAGCAGGCTTGATTTAAAAGACAAAGAATTTTTAGAAAAGAATAAAAATGAGTTTGTAAAAATACTTAAAAAAAAAGAAATTTGGGAATCTGTTAAAGAAGCAAAGAATTTTATTCTGATTTTAGAAAATGCTCTCAGAGATAAAAAATTATGCAGCGAAGAAATTGAAAATATAAAAAATATGGCCGGAACAAATGAAAAACAGCAGAAAATCGGAAGTTAAAGTCGGAATTCTTACAATTGTTGCAATCATTCTTGTTGTTTGGGTAATAGGGTGGGCAAAAAATATCAATCCCTTTGATGAAAAAGTTAATTTGAATATTTCATTTGATTCTGTTGCAGGATTGGAACCCGGAGATCCTGTTGCCTTAAACGGTGTTAAAAAAGGTTATGTAAATTTTATAATCATCAGTGACGATGGAGTAATTGTTAATGTTGTACTCGATAAAAATATTCAAATAAAAGAGGATGCGGAATTTTCTGTGATGATGCTCGATTTAATGGGCGGGAAAATAATTCAGATAAAACAGGGAACATCCGACAAGCCTATGGATTTAAAGGTTTTGCAAAAAGGGAAATTTTCCGGCGATGTTGCAACTGCGATGGCAGCATTAAGTTCGGTGCAAAGCGATCTTATAGATTTGGTTCATCAGTTAAAAATTGCTGTTACAGGAATTAATAAATTTGCCGGCGATGAAGAATTTCTGGATGATATGAAAAGCTCGTTTACCGAAATGAAACGCACAATAACAAATCTGAACAGCATACTGAACGAGAACAAAGAAGGTTTTAAAAATCTAATTGATTCGGGAAATAAATTTTTAAATGATGGTAATAATCTGATTACTGATACAAAAGAACCCTTAAAAAATTCTATTACTCAATTGAATTCAGTTCTTTTAAAATCCGATTCGCTTTTAACTAAGTTAAATAATTTTTCGGATGAAATTAAAAGCGAAAAAAACAATATTGGTAAAATTGTTTATGATGAGCAGATAGTAAACGATATGAAGAAGTCCTTAGAACAATTAAAAAAATTAACTGATATTTTGCTTGAACAAATTCAGGACAAAGGGATTAATGTTGATGCAAATATCGACTTATTTTAACATATGGTTATTGGCGTAGGAATAGACATAATAGAAATAGAGAGGATAAAGAAAAGTGTAGATAAACTTGGCAGCAAGTTTTTAGATAAAATTTACACTGAATTGGAAAAGCAGTATTCTCTTTCAAAAGCAAACAAATACCAGCATCTTGCTGCGCGGTTTGCAGCAAAAGAAGCCATTATTAAAGCTTTATCATCTATATACAATGAAGGTTTCCGGTGGAAAGATATTGAAATATTCAATGAGTCAGGCGGCATGCCAAAAGTAAAGTTAAGCGGAAAATTAGAATCTTTGATTAATTCCGAAATGGACTTGAAAATTTCAATGAGTCATTCCGAAAATTATGTAACTTGTTTTGCCATTTTATATTCAGTCAAATAAATATCTCTTTTTTACAATCTGCAGTTATTCATATATTTCTGTATTAAAAATAAACATATAAAAAAATGCTTAACGAAAAACGCGTAATTGTTGCAATGAGCGGAGGTGTCGATTCCAGCGTTGCTGCTGCCTTATTAAATTTGCAAGGATATGAAGTTATAGGTATTACAATGAAAACTTGGGGCTTTATGGAAGTTGGCGGAGCTCCAAAACACGAATCCGGCTGCTGCTCTCTAGATGCAATATTTGATGCAAAAAATGTAGCGGATTCTTTAGGTGCACCTCATTATACGGTTGATTTTACAAATGAATTTGAAGAATACGTTATTAAGAATTTCATTAGCGAGTATCTGGAAGGGAAAACCCCAAATCCTTGCGTTGTATGTAACAGAAAGATTAAATGGGAAGAACTCTTGCACAAAGCAGATTCACTTGATGCTAAGTACGTTGCTACCGGGCATTATGCTATTGTAGATTATGATTCAGATAACAATAGATACCGCCTGAAAAATTCACCTGACAGTACAAAAGACCAATCTTATGCATTATGGGGATTAAGTCAGGAAAGCCTTAGCAGAACACTGCTTCCATTAGGGAAATACAGCAAAACGCAAATAAGGGAAATGGCTGCAAGTTTCGGATTAAAGACGGCCAATAAACCCGATAGTCAGGAAATATGCTTTATTGCTGATGATAACTATCAAAGATTTCTCCAGGAAAAAGTCCCGGATAAATTACAAAAATTAAAAAAAGGGGAAATGCTCTTTAATGGTAAAAAAATTGCTGAACACAAAGGCATTCCGTTTTATACAATTGGACAACGAAAAGGACTTGGTATTGCTTTAGGCAAACCGGTTTATGTTACCAAAATAGATGCCCGCAATAATGTTGTGGAATTGGGTGAGAAAGAAGATCTCTTAAAGAAAAAACTTACTGCCGAAGAGATTAATTACGTTTCTGTCCAGAAATTGAATGAAGGACAAAGAGTGAAAGCAAAAATCCGATATTCGGATAAAGCTTCTGATGCTTTGGTAACAAATGCTGGAGAAAAAAGCTTTTCAATTATTTTTGACCAGCCCAAAAGTGCTATAACACCTGGACAATCTGTTGTTGTTTATAATGATGACGGATATGTTTTAGCCGGCGGTATAATAAAACAAGATATTTAATAGATTATCTTGTTAAAGATATCTTGTGTTAAGTGAAGTTTATCACAATAAAAAAAGATTATTTGTATTATTATTTAAAGTAAGTATTTAAATTAAAAAACTAATTTAGTAGATTACATATACAATTAATGGTTCTGAGAAAAAAAAGTTTATGTTACTAATTACTAAAAACTCTATAAGATGCTTTAGAATAAAAAATAAACTTCTAATTAAACCTTGTCCGGACCATTAGCCTGCCTTGAAAAAAATAAAAAATTGAAAGGAGTTATAAAATGTGCGGTATTGTTGGATATATCGGTGAAAAAAAATGTGTCCCGATTTTAATAGAAGGTTTAAAACGTCTTGAGTACAGGGGATATGATTCTGCCGGAATAGGCACAATTGAAGACGGCGAGTGTAAAGTTTACAAAAAAACAGGGAAAGTATCTCAGCTTGAAGATAAAATAAACGGAAGAGAAATTAAAACTCCGTTGGGAATAGGACATACCCGCTGGGCAACACACGGAGCACCTACCGAGACAAATGCACATCCGCATTTTAACGGGAAAAACTCGATTTTAGTTATTCATAATGGTATAATTGAAAATTATGCGACTCTGCGAAAAGCATTGATTTCAAGCGGTTTTAATTTTATTTCGGAAACAGATACCGAAGTATTAGTCCATTTGATTGACAGTTTTAAGAAAAAAGGCTTCTCATTATTCGAATCAGTAAGATATGCGCTTAACGAGGTTGAAGGAACTTATGGAATTGCAGTAATATCGAGTGATGAACCTGATAAAATTATTGTAGCAAAAAAAGGTTCGCCTCTTGTAATTGGAATAGGAGATGAAGAGAATTTCATTGCTTCGGATGTTTCAGCATTAATTTCTTATACAAGCCAGATTGTATATTTAGAAGACGGCGAAATAGCAGAAGTAAAAAAAGATTCATTCTGTGCAAAAACAATATCCGCTGTTGATATTGAAAAAGAAATTCACGAAGTAACAATGAGTCTTGATGAAATCAGCAAAGGCGGATATCCCCATTTTATGCTAAAAGAAATTATGGAGCAGCCTGAATCCATACGAAATTCTATGAGAGGACGACTTTTACATAAAGAAGGGACTGCGAAACTTGGAGGTCTTGTTGGTTTCGAAGATAGAATTGCTGATTCGAAAAGAATAATTATTACTGCTTGCGGAACCTCCTGGCATGCCGGACTTGTAGGCGAGTATATGATTGAACAGTTCACAGGAATACCTTGCGAAGTTGAATATGCATCTGAATTCAGATACAGAAATCCGATAATCGGGAAGGATGATACAATACTTTTTATTTCGCAAAGCGGTGAGACTGCCGATACCTTAGCTGCTCTTAAAGAAGCAAAAAGAAGAGGCGCTTTATGCTTGGGGGTTGTAAACGTTGTAGGAAGCTCAATTGCCCGCGAAAGCGAGGCCGGTGTTTATATCCATGCAGGTCCCGAAATAGGAGTGGCTTCAACAAAAGCCTTTACTTCTCAATTAATAGTTTTTGCATTAATTACTCTCTTAATAGCACGTAAAAAACAGCTTAGTCACGTAGATGGGAAAACAATTATTAAAGAAATTGAATCATTACCCGAAAAAATCGAAAAAATTCTTAAATTGAATGATCATATTGAAAAAATTGCAGAAGAGTTTAAAGATTCATTAAATTTTCTTTATCTGGGAAGAGGTTATAATTTCCCGGTGGCCTTAGAAGGAGCACTTAAGCTGAAAGAAATATCTTATATACACGCTGAAGGTTATCCGGCTGCTGAAATGAAGCACGGACCTATTGCATTGATTGATAAAAATATGCCTTGCGTTTTTCTGGCTCCAAGTGATTCTGTTTACGAAAAAATTATAAGTAATATTGAAGAAGTTAAAGCACGCAAAGGAAGAATTATTGCAATTACAAGTGAAAACGACGATAAAATTGACAAGATGGTTGATTACACAATAAAAATTCCTGATACAATAAGAATGCTTATGCCAGTGCTTTCTGTAATTCCTTTGCAGCTGCTGGCATATCACATTGCTGTTAAAAAAGGATTAAATGTTGATCAGCCTAGAAATTTAGCCAAAAGTGTAACTGTCGAATAAAAAAGGAGGCTTTTATGCCTGGTAAAAATGTTTTAATTATGGGTGCAGCAGGTCGCGATTTTCATAACTTTAATGTATTTTTCAGGAATAACAAGGAGTATAATGTTGTCTGTTTTACTGCAGCACAAATACCTAACATTGACGGAAGAATTTATCCTGCAGAACTTGCAGGAAAACTTTATCCTAAAGGCATAAAAATCTACGAAGAAGAAAAACTTGTTAAGCTGATTAAGGAATACAAAATTGAAGAAGTATTCTTTTCGTATTCGGACGTTCCTTTTAACTATGTAATGACAAAAGCCTCCATTGTCAATTTTGCCGGAGCATCATTTACTCTTTTAAGTCCTGAACAGACTATGCTTAAAAGTAAAAAGCCGGTAATTGCTGTTTTGGCTGTAAGAACAGGATGCGGTAAATCCCAAACCTCAAGAAAATTGGTTAAAATATTACGTTATGCTGGGAAAAAAGTAGTTGCTATCAGGCATCCTATGCCGTACGGCGATCTTCTGAAACAAAAAGTTCAGAGATTTGCAGAAATTAAGGATTTAAAAAAGCATAATTGTACAATTGAAGAAATTGAAGAATATGAACCTCATATAGTTTTAGGAGGGATTATTTATTCCGGCGTTGATTACGAGGCAATTTTAAAAGAAGCTGAAAAAGAGGCTGATATTATTTTATGGGACGGAGGAAATAATGATACTCCTTTTTACAAACCAGATGTAACTTTCACAGTAGTTGATCCCCACAGACCCGGACACGAACTTTCTTATTATCCAGGAAATACTTCTTTAAGAATGGCTGATGTTGCAATAATTAATAAAATTGATTCAGCAGCGCCGCAGGATATTCTTGAAGTAATGAATAATATTAAAAAAGTAAATCCTGATGCAGTAATTATTGAAGGAGCATCTCCTTTGATTGTTGATAAGCCGGAACTGATAGCCGGGAAAAGAGTTCTTGTTATTGAAGACGGCCCTACGCTAACTCATGGCGAAATGAAATACGGCGCAGGGATAGTTGCAGCTCAAAAAAACGGGGCAAAAGAAATAGTCGATCCGCGTCCGTTTGTTGTTAATTCAATAAAAGAAACTTTTAAAAAATATCCTTCAATAGGTACACTTTTACCTGCTATGGGTTATGGAGCAAAGCAAATTAAAGATCTGGAATCAACAATCAATAAAACGGATTGCGATTCAGTTTTGATTGGTACTCCCGTTGATCTCGGCAGAATTCTTAAAATCAATAAACCATCGGCAAGAGTTCAGTATGAATTACAGGAAATAGGAAATAATACATTAGAAAAAGTTCTTAAGGCTAAAGGACTTTTATGAGAAAGCTTGCTGTTGTTGCGTTGGGCGGAAATGCTCTTGTAAAAGAAGGTCAGCGCGGGACAATAGATGAGCAGGAACAAAATGTATATGAAACCTGCGAAATACTTCTTGAGCTTATAAAGAAGAATTATAATTTAATAATTACACACGGAAACGGACCGCAGGTTGGCAATATTTTAATGCGAAATGAAGCCGGATATGAAGTTTATAAAATTGAAAAAATGCCTCTGGATATATGTGTAGCAGATTCGCAAGGCGGTATTGGCTATATGATTGAAAGACAGATGAGAAATGTTTTGAGTAAAGCAGGAATTCATAAGAATATTATTACTGTAGTTACTCAGGTACTTGTAGATAAAAATGATACTGCTTTTAAAAATCCATCTAAACCTATTGGTCCGTTTTACATAAAAGAAGAAGCTGCACTTCTTTCGAATGCAAACGGATGGGAATTTAAAGAAGATGCCAGAAAACGAGGATGGCGAAAAGTCGTCGCATCTCCGAAACCCATCGATATATTGAATAAACAGGCTATAGAAACAATGGCTGAGCACGGAATAATTGTTATTGCGGCAGGCGGCGGGGGAATACCCGTTTACCGGCATGAAAATAATTATCTTGAAGCAATTGAAGCAGTTGTTGATAAAGATCTTGCATCGGCACTTTTAGCAAAAGATATTAAGGCAGACGAATTTTATATAATTACGGATGTACCGGCTGTTTTCATTAATTATAATAAGCCGGAGCAAAAAACACTTAAAAATATTTCATTAAATGAAGCAAAATGTTATCTTTCGGAAGATCAATTTGGTTCAGGCAGTATGGAACCAAAAATTGAGGCTGCCATAGATTTTATTGAGAACGGCGGAAAAGTTGCAATTATAACTGATACAACGGGATTGTATGAAAATAATTCTGGAACACGGATTTATAAAAATTAATTGGAATAAAAATGAAAATTGATCTCAAAGGAAAAAATTTCCTTAAATTACTCGATTTTACACCTGAAGACATTAAATATCTTTTGGATCTTTCAATAAAATTGAAGAAAGAAAAAAAAGAAGGCAAAGAAATCCAAAGATTAATAGGGAAGAATATAGTACTTCTTTTTGCAAAAGATTCAACCAGAACAAGATGCGCTTTTGAAACTGCGGCAATGGACCAAGGTGCCGGAGTAACATTTATCGGTCCTACAGGTTCACAGATGGGAAAAAAAGAATCGATGAAAGATACTGCAAGAGTGTTAGGAAGAATGTACGACGGAATTGAGTACCGAGGCTTCGGGCAGGATATTGTTGAAACTCTTGGTAAATATGCCGGAGTACCTGTTTGGAACGGACTGACAGATGAATTCCACCCTACGCAGGTTTTAGCTGATTTTATGACGATCGTGGAACATTCCGATAAACCGCTTAATAAAATCTCATTTGTATATCTTGGCGACACACGAAATAATATGGGTAATTCCCTTATGGTCGGTTGCGCTAAAATGGGAATCAGATTTACAGCTGTTGCACCCAAAAAGCTTTGGCCTAATGAGAATCTTGTTAATATTTGCAAACAAATTGCAAAAGGAACAGGTGCAGAAATTAATTTTACAGAAGATCCGGTAAAAGGTGTAAGGGGAGCGGATTTTCTATACACTGATGTTTGGGTTTCGATGGGTGAGCCAGAAAGTGTTTGGGAAGAAAGAATAAAATTGATGAAACCATATCAAATAAATATGGAAATGATTAAGAATACGGCAAATTCTAATGTGAAATTTATGCACTGTCTTCCGGCTTTTCATAACAGAGAAACTACTGTAGGTGAAGAAATATTTCAGAAATTCGGACTTGAAGCAATGGAAGTAACTGACGAAGTATTTGAATCGGAATATTCAATAGTTTTTGATGAAGCTGAAAATCGTGTTCATACTATTAAAGCAGTTATGGTTGCAACTTTATTAAAACTTTAAAGAATTAATTTGCCAGAAGAAAAAGATATATAAATTTAGAAACAATTATTATTTTCTGTTTGCAATATTAAGAAAAAAAACATTATATTTCGTCTCGTAATTTTTGAGGGCAGATAGCTCAGTCGGTAGAGCAAAGGACTGAAAATCCTTGTGTCGGCGGTTCGATTCCGTCTCTGCCCACAAAATTTAACCTGGTTACCGAACCGGGTTTTTTTATTTTAAATTTTATATTACGCCTCTTTTTTTTCCGTATACTTTTCATTCTTGTGATAAATAGCAGAATATTTTAAAACCATTATTTTTAAAGTTAAAAAAATTATTTTAACTCCGATAATTCAATAGAGAAATTAAATTATCCCAGAAAAAGCAATAAAGAAAACTTTGAAAAAATAGGATAAAGATATAAGTTTTGAAAAACAATTTCTAATGCTTAGCAATAAGAGAAAAAACACTATGGAATACAAAATAAGCTTTACAAA
>Ga0123335_1001030_pt1 | contig 46541 bp, 40 predicted proteins | sample BiotimSIPDNA_2_FD_89707 | JGI IMG/M metagenome (GOLD analysis project Ga0123335, IMG submission 89707) | Anaerobic biogas reactor microbial communites from Washington, USA - Biogas_R2 time_0 SIP DNA | ecosystem: Engineered > Bioreactor > Anaerobic > Unclassified | place: Washington, USA...
CATAATTACATATTTCGCATGCCTACAGGTTTTTCAGTTTTTTGAGAGTCCGACTGTGAAAATTCAATGACTTACGCTATTCAAAAGGTCAAAATATGCCTATAACTGTCGAACGCGGGGTAATGTGAAATCAATATTTTAAAAAAATATCACTGCAAACTTTGTAGCCGGGGCTATTAATTTTGGATTCCATTGATTGCTGCACAATTACCAAAAGGAATCTGATGCCCGACAGCACAATTCGAGGCAGGACATATCGGGTAACTGTCAACTCAAGTCCGTCTTCCTACATATGATATGTCTTTTTAAAATATCACTCGTTTCAAGCGTAATCGATAAATCCCACTTCTTGCTGTTTGAAGCATTGGTAGATGAACACATTCAGAGACCGAATAAGGACAGGTATCATTCGGGGTCACTCAAAATATTCTTTGTGGGCAGCAGAAAAATGAAAAGGACCTCGATATAAACATGATTAAATGGTCTAGATATTATTGAAATCTATCCGGTTACCATTGGGTACCATTTTCTTGTTATATTTTCCAACAGCAGCTGAAAGGCTGTTTTGCCATCTACAACCCCTTCAAGATTGTCGATACTTCCCAAAATCTCATTAAATATTTGTTTTGCTCGTTCTTCAGGTAATCCGCCTGCCATAGCCGGTTGTAAGATTGCAATAAGTAATGATGCTATCTCTTGAGAACCTTCAATATTTTGCACTTCCTCTTCTTTAATTTCTTCGCTCACCCATTCCTCCCCGTTTTGAAATGATAATATCAACTATCCATTTATTTTCGATATTACAAGTCTTATTCGATGGCTCCCGTTAATCGAGGTCAAGTGAAAAAAGGACTCAGTTCCGGCGTTGACGTGAGCGGCAGGATGCGTTATGCAGAGGAATAAATATTTTCGGGCGGAACAGGAGCGGGCAGAGAATGGACTTTTTCAAGATGAGCGGCAGCGGCAATGACTTCATCCTGTTTGATAACCGGGGAGGGACGTTGGCTGCGGTCAAGGACATGCCGGCTTTCGTGCAGGCGATCTGCCGCCGGAAGGTTTCCGTCGGGGCCGACGGCGTGATTCTTGTGGAGCCTTCGGAGCGGGCGGACTTCCGCTGGCGCTTTTTCAACGCCGACGGCAGTGAAGTGGAGATGTGCGGCAATGGAGGCCGCTGTGTCGCCCGGTTCGCCTTCCTACAGGGAATTGCCGGGGAGAGGATGTCCTTTGAAACCGTGGCCGGGATCATCGATGCCGAAGTCCGGGGTGATGTGGTGAAACTGAGGCTCACCGAACCCTCGGCGCTGGAGGCCGGCCGGATCGTCCCCCTCCAGGATGAAAGGGTGACCGTGGACAGCATCAACACGGGCGTTCCCCACGTGGTGGCTTTTGTAGCGGATCTGGATCACTTTGACGTCTTCCGTTATGGCAGGGCGCTCCGCTTTTCCGAGGCGTTTGCGCCGGCGGGAACGAACGCCAACTTCGTAACGGTGACCGGCCCTCAAAGCCTTTCCGTCCGGACTTACGAGCGGGGCGTTGAAGACGAAACCCTGGCCTGCGGCACGGGATCGGTGGCCTCGGCCCTGGCTGCGGCGGCGCGGGGAGAGGTGACCTCGCCGGTGGAGGTGACCGTGAGAAGCGGTGAGGTCCTGAAAATCCATTTTGAAAAGAACGACGGCGCCTTCCGGAACGTCTATCTGGAGGGTCGGGTCCGCGTGGTTTATGAAGGCCAGCTCTGGGAAGAGGCCTGGCTGGGTCAGGGAGATTGACAACATTCATCATTCTTATAAAGGAGACAGAACGGTGCAGATTGCGGAACGACTGGGTAAGATTCCCCCCTACCTGTTCATGGAATTGCGGAAAAAAATCAACAAAGCCAAGGCCGATGGCGTCGACGTCATCAGCCTCGCCATCGGGGATCCCGTGGAGCCCACCCCGGAACCCATCATCGAAGAGCTCTGCCGCCAGGCGCACAATCCCGAAAACCACCGTTATCCGACCGATGAGGAAAAGGGGATGCTGGCCTTCCGGCAGGAGGCGGCCCGCTGGTATGCCGAGAGGTACGGCGTCGATCTTGATCCGGAAAAAGAGATCCTGGGGCTCATCGGTTCGAAGGAAGGATGTCATCATTTTGTCCTGGCCTGCATCAATCCCGGGGACATTGTCCTCATGACCGATCCCGGGTATCCGGCCTATCGTTCCAGCATCCTCATGGCCGGGGGTGAGCCCTACAATGTGCCGATTCTGCCGGCCAACGGATATCTGCCTGTTTTTGAAGACATTCCCTCCGACGTGCTGAAGCGGGCGCGGGGCATGTTCCTCAACTATCCCAACAACCCCACGGGGGCCTGCGCCACCCGGCCTTTCCTGGACCGGCTGGTTGCCTTTGCCCGGGAAACGGGCATTGCCGTCTGCTATGACAACCCGTACTCAGAGATGGTTTTTGAGGGGCAGGAGCGCCTGAGCTTCCTCATGGCCAATGGGGCGAAGGAGGTCGGGGTGGAGCTCAATTCCCTCTCCAAGCCCTATAACATGACCGGCTGGCGGATCGGGATGGCTTCGGGAAACCCGGAGATTCTGGCCGCCATGAGCAAGGTCAAGGAGAACACCGATTCGGGAATCTTCAATCCCATCCAGTATGCGGGCATGTTCGCCCTCCGCCATGAATCGCCCTCCATTGACAGGATGCGGACCATCTATGCCGAACGCCGGACTCTGGTTCTCAAGACGCTGAAGAAGATCGGCATTGATTTTGAGCCGCCCAGGGGCACCTTCTACCTCTGGGTTCCCGTTCCGGCTGGCATGACTTCCCTGGAATTCACGAACCGCCTTTTCGAGAAGACGGCGGTGGTGGTGGCTTCCGGAACGGCTTACGGCCAGTACGGCGAAGGCTTCATCCGCATCTCCCTGACGGTCCCGGACAACCGGCTGGCCGAGGCCATGGCCCGCATCGAGAAGGAGTTTGCCTGAAGGAAGGAAACGATCAATCATGGAAATCGGAATTCTGGGGCTTCCACAGAGCGGGAAGAGCACCCTTTTTGAAATCATGACGGGCGTCCGCAGCCGGGATGTTCATGGAGAGACATGCGTTCGCGGCCAGGCTTCCGTTCCCGACGAACGGTTTGACCGATTGGTGAAGATCTACAAGCCCCTCCGGGCGGTTCCCGCCCGGGTGCCTTTCACGGATGTGAACGCCGCGGGCGAAAAGGCATGGGAAACGGTCCGCCAGACGCTCAGCGCCGCCGAAGGCCTGCTTCATGTCGTGGACGGTTTTTCCGATTCCTCGGTTTCCGCGATGCTGAACCGCTACCGAAAACTGGCCGATGAACTGATCCTCTCCGACCTGGTGGTGGTGGAAAACCGCCGCGAGCGGCTGCTGAAAGTGGCGAAAAAAACCCTGAAACCGCCGGAGTCCCTCCACGTGGAGCTGATGCCGCGCCTTCAGGAGCAGCTGGAAGCGGGAAAACCCCTCCGGGAATTGGCGCTGACAAAGGAGGAGCGCTCCGCCCTTTCGAGCTTTTCCTTCTGGACGCTCCGGCCGGAACTGGTTGTTCTCAATGTCGCTGAAGATGGATTTCCCAATGTGGACGCCTTTCAGAAGGAGGCCTGCCTGACCGACCCGCTGATGGGGATCTGCTGCGAACTGGAGGCGGAGATGGCGGGACTGCCGCCTGAAGAGCAGAAGGAATTCCTGGCGGACCTGGGCATGGAAGAGCCTGCCTTCGGGCGGGTGATCCGGGCCGCCTTTGCTCTGCTGGGGCGGATCTCCTATTTCACCGTGGGCGAAGACGAGGTGAAGGCCTGGGTCATTCCGGAGGGGACGAAGGCCCCCAGGGCTGCGGCGGCGATTCACAAGGATTTCGAAAGGGGCTTCATCAAGGCGGAAGTCGTCGCCTATGATGATTTCATGGCCTGCGGCGGTTCGCATGCCAAGGCCAAGGCGGCCGGCAAGGTCCGCCTCGAAGGCAAGGAATATATCGTCCGCGACGGCGATATCATCACCTTCCGCTTTAATGTCTGATAACGTCGGATGAACTCAACCAAGATGAGGGAAACATAGAGATGGGCCTTCTCAACCTGTTGATAAACGATCCGGTGACCTTTGCCCTCCTGGCTGTCCCTCTTCTGTATTCGGTGATCCTGCACGAACTGGCGCACGGCTGGGTAGCCTGGCGCATGGGGGATCCCACGGCCAAATGGATGGGCAGGCTCACACTCAATCCTCTGAACCATCTGGATCCGCTGGGCACACTCATGCTCTTTCTTTTCGGGTTCGGCTGGGCGAAGCCGGTTCCGGTCAATCTCGCCAACATTCCCGACACGCGCCGGGGTTTCATCCTGGTTTCTTCCGCGGGGATCATTGCCAACATGATCGTGGCGTTTTTTGCCCTGCTGGCCTGGAAGGTTCTGGCGCCTCCGCCGATGGGCAACATCGCCAAGATTCTTTCCTTCCTGGCCCAGATCAACATCATGCTGGCCGCCTTCAACCTGATACCCATTCCACCCCTGGATGGTTCGAAGATCCTCATGGGATTCGTCTCCGAACAATTTCGTTACACCCTTTCCCGCCTCGAACCGTATGGATTTTTCATCATCATCGGTCTGCTTTACCTTGGGGTCCTCAACCCGGTGATTGCCTTTTTCCGGTGGATGATTCTGTTGGTGATCGGCGTGTTCCTTCCCTGAGCGAAGGAGCGGGGACTTTTTCTTCTCAAATTCATCAGTAAAGAGGTACTGACCATGAAAATAAAGTATTTGGGTGCAGCCAGGACCGTCACGGGATCGTGCTTCATCCTGGAAACGGCGGGGCATCGGTTCGCAATTGACTGCGGCATGCATCAGGGCAATCTGGAGATTGAAAAGAGAAACTGGGATACGGAGCTTTATGAGCCGCAGAAGATCGAGTTTGTTTTGCTCACCCATGCCCACATCGATCACTCCGGCCTGCTGCCCCGTCTCGTACAGAACGGGTTCCGGGGGCCGATTTTCACGACTCCGCCCACGGCGGATCTGCTGAGGATTCTTCTCCTGGATTCCGCCTACATCCAGGAGATGGAGGCGCAGTGGAAAAGCAGGAAGCGCCTGCGCTTCGGCGAAAAACGCGTCGGGCCGCTGTACACCCAGCGGGATGCCCAGGCGGTTTTCCCCCTGCTCAAGACCGTCTCCCATGATCAACCCTTTGAACCCTTTGCGGGGGTGCGGGTAAACTTCAAGGATGCCGGTCACATTCTGGGCTCCTCCTTCCTGGAATTGTGGCTGAAGGAAAACGGAGCGCCTGCAAAATTCGTCTTTTCCGGCGATATCGGAAGGCCCCGACAATTGCTCATGGAAGATCCCGGGGTCACCGCCGAGGCGGATTATCTCTTCCTTGAATCCACCTATGGAAACCGGGATCACAAGAATGAACAGGCCAGCCTCGATGAACTGGCCGAAGCCATCGCCTATAGCTACAACAATAACGAGAAAATGGTCATTCCGGCCTTCGCCGTCGGAAGGACCCAGGAAATGATGTACTGCCTCAACCTGCTTTCCCAGGAGGGCCGCCTGCCGAAGGATATGCCCATCTACCTGGACAGCCCCCTGGCGATCCAGGCCACGGAAATCTTCCGCCGCAATGCCGCTTCCCTGGACGATGAAACAAAGGACCTGATCAAAAACGGGCAGGATCCCCTGCGCCTGCCCCAGCTTCGCATGACGCCGACGACGGCGGAATCCATGGCCATCAACACCTCCGAGGGGCCGGCCATCATTATTTCCGCCAGCGGCATGGCCAATGCCGGCCGGATCCGCCACCACCTCCGGCACAATCTCTGGCGGGAAGGGGCCAGCATCGTCTTTGTGGGCTTTCAGGCCGAGGGAACCACGGGCCGCAAGATCATTGACGGCGCCAAGAGGGTGCGTGTTCTCAACGAAGAGGTCGCCGTCAAGGCCAGGATCTTCACGATCGGCGGTTTCTCGGCCCATGCGGGACAGAGCCAGCTGCTGGAGTGGGTGAGCAACTTCCGCAACAAGAATCTGCAGGTCTTCCTGGTTCACGGCGAGTATGAAGCCCAGCAGGTCCTGGCGGAGCGGATCCGGGAGCGGTTCGGGTACAAGGTGATCATTCCCGAGTATCTGGAAGAAACCCTGTTGAAAATCGGCGAGGAGATTCAGCGGGTGGAATTCCCGGAGAAGGCGGCGCCGAAAATCGACTGGGCCTATCTCATCGGGGATCTGGAAGCGAGGATGGCGCAGCTGCGCCAGAGAAAGCCGCAGCTTGAGGCCAAATCCTGGGTGGAGCAGACCGAACTGCGGGATCGGATCCTGGAACTGAACCGCGATCTCATGGAAACCATCTCGGAAATCTGACGGCGCGATCCTGCAGGATTTATGGGGCCAGGCGGTATTCGAAGGTCGCTACGATATTCAACCGGGAAAGCTGAAAATTTGCAGGCAGGGGGGCGAAGCGGGGCGTGCGGACGGCCAGCAGGGTGGCCTCATCCAGAAGCGGTGATCCCGATGAGCGGATGACGGCCGCGTTCACCACCTCCCCTGTCGCCGCAAGGGAAAACCGGATGACGGTGGTCCCCTCTTCTCTCAAGGCTTCAGCCTTTTCGGGATAGATCCAGGACTGTTCGATTTTTTCTCTGACCGCCTTCAGATAGGGCTTATAGCGCTGCTCCCGGCTGTTCAAGTCTACCGTGGCTTCGCGAAAGTTTTTGCGGGAGGAAGCCGGGGGCTTTGCTTCCTGGACGGCCTTCAGGCGGGGTTTGGCGGCCGGCGGCTTCGGGGCGAGGGCTTTTTTCTCTCGGGCCGCGAACATCTCGCGAAGATCAATGGTCACAACCTGCTGCGGATGTCTTTTCCCCCGCCACTCCATCAAGCTCACCAGGGACAGGGCGCCAAGGTGAATGATCAGGGAGATCGCGACGGAATAGAGTAGGATTTTGTTTGTGGACATGATCGCCTTATCGTTGCTTGATGGTGTGAACATAGAATAGGAATTCCATAAAATCAACAGGTGGCTCCGATTCATGAAGAAGGGGGTTGCAGAGCCGGAACGCGGGGGTGAGATTCCATCCCGCAGCCCGGATTCCGGAACAAAAGAGGATGAGCGGTGGATGGAAATCGCCCTTGAGGAGGCCCGTCTGGCTGCAGCGGAAGGAGAAGTGCCGGTGGGGGCGGTGCTCCTGTGGCAAAACTCGGTGATTGCCAGAAGTCACAACCAGCCGATTGCCCGTCATGATCCCACGGCGCATGCCGAGATTCTGGCAATCCGGGAAGCTTCCGAGATCATGAAAAATTACCGCCTGACAGGGATGACCCTCTATGTGACGCTTGAACCTTGCATCATGTGTGCCGGGGCTATCCTGCAGGCTCGCCTGGCAAGGCTTGTCTACGGGGCGGGCGATCCGAAGGGCGGAGCGGTGTCCTCCGTGTACCGGGTGCTCCAGGACAGCCGGCTGAACCATGCCGTTGAAGTGACCGGGAACGTTTTGTCGGCGCCCTGCGCGGAAATTTTAAGTGGATTTTTCCAGGAAAAGAGGATAACATCCGGCACGCCGAATGGCTGAAGATACGGACTTGCGGGCCGAATCTTGCGGAGAGATACCGAAGTGGTCGTAACGGGATCGACTCGAAATCGATTTGGGGGTCAAAAGCTCTCACGGGGGTTCGAATCCCCCTCTCTCCGCCAATCATTCCCGATCCGGATTTCAGAACGGCGGGAGAGCCCATAGCGGCGCCGTAAACACCGTGATCCGAAAGAAGCGATGTGATCTGAAAAAGTGGTGGTGTTTTTTCTGCTTTTCTGTTAGGGAGCTTGCGTCATTTTTCAGCGGCTGTTTTTTGAGGAGAGATGCCCGAGAGGCTGAAGGGGCACGACTGGAAATCGTGTGTATGTCCACAAAGATGTACCGGGGGTTCGAATCCCCCTCTCTCCGCCAGTTTCTTCCTCTGGAATTGGTTGTCCGCCCGCCGCGAAGAAAGTTTCTGGACGGGATTCTCAGGGATATAGATAGCCGGGCCCCGTGCAACGATGGCGTGTGAACCCCGTCAGGTCCGGAAGGAAGCAGCGGTAGCAATGTCCAGCGTGTGCTGCGGATCAGCCTGGCTATCTTTTTTTTTCAGCTAAAAGCGGCCGCCCGCAAGTTCCCAGGTCCAGAATGTGCCACCCCGGTTCTTTTGTCGGAGTTTTTCTGATAATCTTTGTCCTTCCAGTGATATTGTGAGAGTGCCGGCAGGAACACCTGCTCTTCCGTCTTGAGAATTCCCCCGTTCCGAAGAGGGGTCGGCAAATTCTTCGGATAGTGTTCTCCTTCGGAGTCGTTATGGATTACCTCGTTTTAGCCCGGAAATGGCGGCCCCAGGTCTTCGAGGACGTGGTGGGGCAGCCTCACGTGGTCCAGACCCTGAAAAATGCCATCCGCCAGGACCGCATTGCCCACGCCTTCCTCTTCAGCGGACCGCGGGGTGTGGGAAAGACCTCCGTCGCCCGCATTCTGGCCAAGGCCATCAACTGTGAACAGGGTCCGTCGGATATACCCTGCAACACCTGCACGAACTGCCGGGAAATCACGGAAGGCGTTTCCCTTGACGTCCGGGAGATCGATGGCGCCTCCAACCGGGGGATCGACGAAATTCGCGAACTCCGCGAACGGATCCGGTTCCTGCCCGTCTCCTGCCGCTATAAAGTCTACATTATCGACGAAGTGCACATGCTCACCCGGGAGGCCTTCAACGCCCTCCTGAAGACCCTGGAGGAGCCCCCGGCACACGTTGTCTTCATGTTTGCCACGACGGAAACCCACAAAGTTCCGGCGACCATTCTTTCCCGCTGCCAGAACTTCGAATTCCGCCGCCTTGCTCTGCGCCAGATCGTGGAGCAATTGAGAAAGATTTCGGACGCCGAAAAAATCGAAGTCAGTGACACGGCCCTTGCCTGGATTGCCGAAGCGGGAGACGGCAGCATGAGGGATTCCGAGAGCATCTTCGACCAGGTGATTTCTTATGCCGGGACGACGATCGGGGATGAGGCGGTCGAGGACCTGCTCGGCAGGACCGATCGCCGGTTCCTCTTTCAGCTTTCCGAGGCGGTCCTGCACCGCGATGCGGGGCAGTGCCTGAAGATCATTGACGAGGGATATTACGCAGGCCTGGACATGACCTATTTTTACCAGCTTCTGCTGCGGCACTTCCGCAATCTTCTCCTGGTCCGGATCGTCGGGCGGAAACAGGAGCTTCTGGACATCTCCGGAAGCGATCTGGAGAGGCTCGAGGCGCAGGCGGCGGAGGTTTCCCGGGAGACCCTGCGGCAGCTTCTGGATATCCTCCTGGCTGAGGAGGAAAACGTCCGCCGGAGCCGCAACCCCCGCTTGAACCTCGAGACGATCGTCTGCAGAATGGCCGCCCTGCCGCCCGCTTTTCCCCTGGCGGAAGTCCTTGCCCGCATGGAGGAGTTGGAAGCCCGCCTGGCAGCTTCACCGCCGCTGCGCTCTGAGGGGAGTGGGCAGGCAGACCCGCCGGTGACCGGGGAGCGCACACTGGACCTGCCGGCAGTCCCGACGAAGGTGGAATCCGTTAAGGAGCCGGTCCCGGAGTTGAAGGAGCCATCCCGGGGGCAGGCGAAACCGGAGGACGTCTGGGGAAATTTCAAGAACCACGTGAAAAAGCATTCGGTGCCCCTGGCTTCGCAGATTGAGCAGGGCGAATACCTCGGCTGTCAAAACGGCAAGCTGCGGATCGGATTTCGCAACCACATGTTTTTCGAGGCCATCAATGACTCGGCGCAGAAGAACCGTCTGAACGAGATTGCCGGCTCTTTTTTCCAGTCCGGCGTGATGGTGGAGATCGAGTCCCTGGAGCCGGAACCGGGCAGCCGGGGTGCTGAAAAAATATCGGAGGCCATGATCCGCAAAAACTCCATAGAGGAAATTCGGCGGGAGGCCCTGAATCATCCTCTGCTGCAAAAGGTCATGAGCGTATTTGAAGGCGCGGAAGTTCAGGAGGTCAAGGTCCGAACCCCCGCCAAGCAGCCCCCGGAACAGGGGTGAGGAGGAGAAGTTTTTTATTCAAAGAGGATAAGGAGGTAAAACTCATTGGCGGCAAATTTTGGAAACATTATGAAACAGGCCAAGATGCTTCAGGAAAAGATGGCCCGTCTCCAGGAAGATCTTGCATCCCGCACCGTGGAGGCCACGGCGGGCGGAGGGATGGTTTCGGTTACGGTAAACGGTCGCTTTGAAGTCGTTTCCTTGAAAATCGAGAAAGAGGTGGTCAATTCCGAGGACGTGGAGATGCTGCAGGACCTGATTGTGGCCGCTGTCAACGAGGGCGTCCGCAAGGCCCAGGAGATGACCTCCTCGGAAATGGCCAAGCTGACCGGGGGCATGAGCATTCCCGGGTTGATGTAGGAGGGGCGGTTCCGGCATGGCAGGTTACGCCCTTCCCATTAAGCGCCTGATTGCGGAGCTGGGGAAACTTCCGGGGATCGGGGAAAAGACAGCGACACGACTGGCGATGCATATCCTGAGAGCCCCGGAAGACGACGCCCGGGGACTTGCAGACAGCATTGCCGATGTGCGGAATACAATCCGCTTCTGCAGCGTCTGCTACAATTTTGCCGAGGCCGAACTGTGCAATATCTGCCGCGACTCCGCACGGGATTCCAGCCTGATCTGTGTCGTGGAAGATCCGGACGCCCTGATGGCGATCGAGGAAAGCGGGAGTTATTCCGGGACGTACCATGTCCTCCACGGAGCCCTTTCGCCCCTGGACGGCATCGGGCCGGAACAGCTCCATCTGCGGGAGCTGGTCGACCGGGTGCGGGAGCACTCGGTTCGCGAGGTCATCCTGGCCACGAATCCCAACGTCTCCGGCGAATCAACGGCGCTCCTGATCGCCCGGATGATCGGGAAGCTGGATGTCCCGGTGACCCGCATCGCCCAGGGGGTGCCGATGGGCGGTGATCTCCGTTATCTGGATCGGATGACCCTGTCCAAATCCCTGGAATTCCGCAGGGGCATGGAAAAGGAGCCGTAAGGGCTCCACCAATTCAGAATCAGAAGGAAGGATGAGACGGGTGCGAGAGATTTCCGCTGGAACCGTGACCGAGACATTGCGGGACCTCTTTATTGCCGCTAACCTTGAAATGGGCCGGGACATGCAGGATGCCCTGGCCAAGGCGGCGGAGGAGGAGGAATCGCCTCTCGGGCGCTACGTTCTGCAGAAGATTCTTGAAAACATGGACGTCGCCAGGAAGGAAAGCCTGCCGCTCTGCCAGGACACGGGGCTGGCTGTCGTTTTCGCGGAGATGGGCCAGGAGGTTCACATCGTGGGGGGCGACTTTCAGGCAGCCGTTCAGGAGGGGGTCCGTCAGGCCTACCGGGAGGGCTATCTCCGCAAATCCCTCTGCGATCCCCTCTCGCGGCGGAACACGGGGGACAACACCCCGGCGGTGATTTTCACCGAGGTGGTTCCCGGCGACCGGCTCAAACTGATCGCGATGCCGAAAGGCGGCGGCAGCGAGAATATGAGCTGCAGCGCCATGCTTGTTCCCGCCGAAGGGAAAGCCGGGATTGTCGATCATGTGGTGGCCTGTGTCCGCAAAGCCGGCTCCAATCCCTGTCCGCCTGTGTTGGTCGGGGTGGGTATCGGGGGATCCCTGGAGATGTCCGGCGTCCTGGCTAAAAAAGCCCTCCTTCGGCCTCTCGGGACGGCCAATGCCCATGACGAGCGCCTGGCTGCCATGGAGCGGGAAATCCTGGAAGGGGTCAATCGATTGGGGATAGGGCCCCAGGGATATGGGGGGCGCGTAACCGCCCTGGCGGTTCACATGGAAATGATGCCCTGCCACATCGCCAGCCTGCCCGTTACGGTCAATATCCAGTGCCATGTGGCGCGGCACAGGGAGGCGGTGCTCTGAAATGACGAGCGAGCCGATCCGCCTGGAAACGCCTTTGAATGACGAACTCTGTGAACGCCTCTCCGTTGGGGATCGGGTCCTGCTCAGCGGGGTCCTCTACACCGGACGGGATGCGGCCCACCACCGCCTGTGCGACGCCGCGGTGCGGGGAGAGCCTCTGCCCTTTCCGGTCCAGGGCGCCGTGATCTTCTATGCGGGTCCGGCTCCGGCGAAGCCGGGGGCGGTAACCGGGTCCATCGGCCCGACAACCAGCTACCGCATGGATCCGTTTGCGCCGCGCCTGATGGCCCTGGGTTTGAAGGGGATGATCGGCAAGGGGCGGCGTTCGCCGGAAGTCGTATCCGCGATGAAGCAGTACAAGGCGGTCTATTTCGGAGCCATCGGCGGGATTGCGGCGCTGACGGCCCGCTGCATCCGGGAATCCGCCGTAGTGGCCTATGAGGACCTCGGTCCCGAGGCGATCTTCCGTCTGGTTGTCTTCGAGCTTCCCCTGGTGGTGATCAACGATACGAAGGGAAGGGACCTTTATGACGAAGCCCTGAAAACCTACTCCCGGACTTGAAACGCGTCTTCCCTTGTGCAAAAAAGAAAAAATAATTCAAAAATTATCACACCAAAAGAATCAATAGTCAAACTATAGTTGTATCTTGATCAAAAAACAGCTATATAACAGACTGTTGCAATGTCAACTTCCGCAAATAAAGATTGACAACAAATCGTTTTTTTATAATAAGCATGGGCGCTGAAACACGTTCCACAACGAATAAATTCCTTTTGTTCGCGAACACAACCCCGGAGAAGATTCAATGATAGAAGTGAGATGGCATGGAAGAGGCGGGCAGGGTGCGGTGACATCTGTTGAAATGCTTGCTTTGGCGGCGATCGGCGAAGGCAAGTACGCCCAGGGATTTCCGAGTTTCGGCCCTGAAAGGCGCGGCGCACCGGTAGAGGCTTTCAACCGGGTGGATGACAAACGGATCAAGAAGCGGCAGCGTATTTATCGTCCCGATGTCGTGGTTGTTCTTGATCCGGGTTTGATCACCCTCGTGAATGTCGCGGAAGGACTGAAGCCGGAGGGGCTTCTGATCCTCAACACGCACAAGCCCTTCACGGAAGTCAAACCGCATATTCAGTTCGATGGCCGGATCGCTCTGGTCGATGCAACGGCCATTGCCTGGGCGGAACTGGGTGTTCCCATTACCAACACGACCATGTTGGGCGCTCTAGTCAAAATGACCGATATCGTGAAGATGGAATCCCTGAGCGAACCCATTGAACACCGGTTCGGCCGGATTGCCAACAAGAATCTGACGGCGATGAAGCGAGCCTTTGATGAGGTTAAACTCGTATAAATCTGCAGACAAGGGTCGAGGTATATATAATGGCGGAGAAAAAATGGCCAGAAACCTGGCAAGAAGTGAATCCGGGATGTATCGTCTTCCGGCCTGGAAGTTCCAGGGATTATCATACCGGCACCTGGAGGGCGGAGCGCCCGATCTGGGACAATTCCAAATGCATCAAATGCGGCATATGCTATCTGTTCTGCCCGGAAGGGTGCATATCGGAGGATGAGGAAGGATATTTTGCGGCCGATCTGAATTACTGCAAGGGCTGCGGAATCTGCGCCCACGAATGCTGGCCTGGTGCGATTAAAATGGTGGGGGAGGAATAGGCCATGTCGAAACGAATAGGTATGGAAATCGCGCTTGCCGCTGCCGAAGCGGCTGCCCTGTGTCGACCGGATGTTATTGCCGCCTATCCCATCACCCCGAATACGCACGTGCCGGAGCACCTTTCCGAGATCGTCGCGGAGGGGCGCCTCGATGCCGAGTTCATTACCGTGGAATCGGAACATTCGGCCATGAGCGCCTGTGCGGGGGCTTCCGGAGCCGGGGCGCGCGCCTTTACGGCAACGAGCTCCCAGGGGTTGCTCTACATGGCGGAAATTCTGGCGATCATCTCTTCCATGAGGCTGCCCGTCGTTATGATCATCGGCAACCGGGCGCTTTCCGGCCCCCTGAGCATCTGGAACGACCACAGCGACATCATGAGCCAGAGGGATATCGGCTGGATCTCCCTGTTTGCCGCCAATGGGCAGGAAACCGTGGACATGACGATCCAGGCCTTCAAAATCGCCGAGCATCCGGACGTGATGCTGCCGACCAACGTCAATCTCGATGGCTTTCAGCTTACCCATGTCGTTGAGCCGATGCTCATGCCCGACCAGGAAGAGGTGGACCGTTTTCTGCCTCCCTTCAAACCCTTCGCCGCACTGAACCCCGACGATCCGGTGACCCTCGGCGCGCTGGGGCTTCCGGACATCTACACGGAAGCCTGCAAGAGCCGCGAGGAAGTTCTTCTGAATTCCAAAAAGGTCATTCTTGAAGTCTGGAAAGAGTGGGAGGAGCAGTTCGGCAGGAAATACGAACCCATCGAACCCTACGAGGCGGAGGATGCGGAAGTCCTTATGCTGACCATGGGCTCCATGGGGGAAACCGCGGAAATGGCCATCGATGAACTCCGGAAGGAAGGGATGAAAGCAGGCCTTCTCAAATTAAAGCTGTGGCGGCCCTTTCCCTTTGAGGAACTGAAGGAGGCGGTCAAGGGAGCAAAGGTCCTGGTTGTTACGGATCGTTGCCTCTCCTATGGCGGGGCAGGCGGCCCCGTCGCCCTGGAAGTTCGCTCCGCCCTGTACGAGGAAAAGAAGCGGCCCGTGATTTTGAATTACATCATCGGTCTTGGCGGACGGGATGTCATGGTGGACCATTTCATGGAGATGATCAGAACCGCGGCGAAAGCGGATGCGGAGAGACCAGAGAAAGCCTACGAAATTTATGGGGTGAGAGAATAATGAATACGGCAAAACAGTACCGATCCGGTCTTGTTGAAAACTTTGACCTCTATGCGCCGAAGCTGGTGGACAAGGAAGAATACTTTGCCGCCGGGCATCGCGCCTGTCAGGGATGCGGAGAGGCCCTGGCCATTCGCCTGATGTGCAAGGCGTTGGGCAGAGACACGGTCATTGTAAACGCCACGGGTTGCATGGAAGTCATTTCCACGATGTACCCCACCACGGCATGGAAACTTCCCTGGATGCATGTGGCGTTCCCCAATGCCGCAGCCGTGGCTTCCGGCGTGGAGGCCGGATTGAAGGTCCTGCGCCGCAAGGGGAAAATCAAAGACCGCTATGTAAAGACGGTGGGCATCGGCGGCGACGGCGGTACGGTGGACATCGGCCTTCAGGCCCTTTCCGGCGCCATGGAGCGGGGGCACGACATGCTTTATGTCTGCTTCGACAACGAGGCCTACATGAACACGGGCATCCAGCGATCCGGCGCCACGCCTTTCGGGGCTTCGACCACCACCGCACCTCCCGGGAAGGCCAGTCGCGGAAACCGGACCTGGAAGAAGAACATGCCCGAGATGATGGTCGCCCACAACATACCCTACGTGGCCACGGCCTGCCACAGCTACCCCATCGATTTCATGAACAAGGTGAAAAAGGCCCGGTCGATCAAGGGGCCTTCCTACATCCATTGCCTTTCCGTCTGCCCCACCGGCTGGCGCTGCGATTCGAAAAGCTGCATCAAAATGGGGCGGCTGGCCGTTGAAACCGGCGCATTTCCTCTTTACGAGGTAGAAAACGGGAAATACAGATTAAGTGCGGATATGCCGGAAACGCTGAGGCCTCTGGAGGATTACATCAAGCTCCAGGGCCGGTTCCGGCATCTGACTCCTGATGAAATCGGATACTTCCAGGAGAGGGTGAAACTCGAATACAAAAAGCTCATGACCAAGGTGAAGAGCTCCCGTTAAGGTCGGGAAAAGCAGCAGCTGGACAACATCAAGGGGAAGATAATGAACACAGAGGTAGACAGGGGGAAAGTCAGGGAGATTGTCGGTCGGCACGGCGGGGATGAAAGTTCGGCCGTCGCCGTTTTGCAGGATCTCCAGGAGGAATTCCGTTACCTGCCGAAGGAGGCCTTGACCATCGTGAGTGACGAACTCAAGGTTCCCCTGAGCAGGGTTTACGAGATTGCAACGTTTTACAATGCCTTCAGCCTGAAGCCACGGGGGAAATACCTCATCGAGGTGTGCGCCGGAACGGCCTGCCACGTCCAGGGGGGATTCAATCTCATGGACCGGCTGGAGAGGGATCTCAACATCTCCTGTGGGGAGACGACGGAGGATGCCGTGTTCACCCTCGAAGAGGTGCGGTGCCTTGGTTGTTGCAGCCTCGCCCCCGTGGTACGGATTGGCGGTAACATCCATCCTTATCTCACCCAGGATGAGATTCCCAAGATTCTGAAAAACTATCGCAAGGCAGGGGTGAAAAAGTGAGTACGATAAACACACGAGATGCTCTGAATAAAGCTGCGAAACGGGGCCTCACGCGTCTCATGCCGGCAAAGACCAAGATCCTCGTCGGTATGGCGACAAGCGGCATCGCCTCAGGGGCGCAGGAAGTCTACGATGCCCTTGAGAAGGAAATCGCGAAGCGCGGTCTGGATTTCATCCTCAGCAAGACGGGAAGCATGGGGATGGATTGCATCGAACCCCTCGTTGATGTGATCGTGCCCGGCAAGCCGCGCCTCTCCTTCAGCAGGATGAAGGCGAAGATGGTTCCCGCCCTTCTGGATCAAGTGGCCGATGGAACCCTTGGCGCGGTGGCTCCGACCTATCGCATGGATGAAGAGGAGCTCATTATTGAGGGAAAGAAGAAGGCCTATTTCAAGGGTGCCGTACCGGCCGCTTATTCCGGGATCCCGAAAATTTCGGAGCTTCCCTTTTACGGCAAGCAGCTGAAGATCGCCCTGCGAAACTGCGGAATGATCGATCCCGAAGACATCGAGGAGTATATCGCCCGTGGCGGGTATTCCGCCCTGTATAAGGCTCTGAAGACCATGAAGCCGGAGGAGGTTATTGACGAAGTGAAGATCTCCGGCCTCCGGGGGCGGGGCGGCGGCGGTTTTCCGACGGGGACGAAATGGGAGAGCTGCCGACGGGCCGAAGGCGACATCAAATACGTCATCTGCAACGGCGACGAGGGCGACCCGGGGGCATACATGGACCGGAGCGTCATGGAGGGAGATCCCCACAGTGTCCTGGAAGGGATGATCATCGGGGCCTATGCGGTAGGCGCCCATGAAGGTTACATCTACGTCCGCAACGAATACCCCCTGGCCGTGGCAAACCTCCAGCGGGCCATCGAACAGGCCCGGAAAGCCGGGTTTCTGGGCGGCAACATCTTCGGAACGGGCTTCGCCTTTGACGTCAAGATCGGCAAGGGCGCGGGCGCCTTTGTCTGCGGAGAATCAACGGCCCTCATGGCCTCCCTGGAGGGAAAAGCGGGCGAGCCCCGGGCCAAATACATTCACACCGTGGAGCACGGGCTCTGGGACCGGCCGTCCAATCTGAACAACGTGGAGACCTGGGCGAATGTCCCCGTCATCATCGGCCGGGGCGGCAAGTGGTTTTCCGGCGTCGGCGCAGCGAACAGCACGGGAACGAAGGTCTTTTCCCTCGTGGGCAAGATCAACAACATCGGCCTCGTGGAAGTGCCCATGGGGATACCGCTCAAGGACATCATCGATGAGATCGGCGGGGGTATCCCGGGCGGCAGGAAGTTCAAGGCCGTGCAGACGGGCGGACCCTCCGGGGGCTGCATTCCCGCTTCGATGATCGACCTGCCCGTAGATTTTGACTCCCTCTGGGAAGCCGGCTCCATGATGGGCTCCGGCGGCATGATCGTCATGGACGAGAACACCTGCATGGTTGACATCGCCCGTTACTTCATTGAATTCCTCGTGTCCGAGTCCTGCGGGAAGTGCGTTCCCTGCCGGGAAGGGATCTACCGGATGAATGAAATCCTTCATGACATCTGTGCGGGGAAGGGCAAGAAGGGGGATCTGGAGCTCCTGGAGCGCATGGCCGAAGCCATCAAGGACGGATCCCTGTGCGCGCTCGGCGGGAGCGCACCGAATCCCGTCCTCAGTACGATCCGCTATTTCCGGGATGAGTATGAGGCCCACATCAAGGACAAAAAGTGCCCGGCCGGTGTCTGCCGCGCCCTGATCCAGTTCGGCATCGATGCGGAGAAATGCACAGGCTGTGGGGCCTGCGCGAAGAAGTGCCCCGTGGAAGCAATCAGCGGCGAGCGGAAAAAGGTTCATGTGATCGACCAGGCGAAATGCATCAAGTGCGGTGTCTGCAGAGAGACGTGCAAATTTGATGCGGTAACCGTAGCATAAAGGGTGGCAAGATGGTGAACTTAGTCATAGATGGAAAGAATATTGAAGCCGAGGCGGGAACGACAATTCTTGCCGCTGCCCGCGAAAACGGGATTTACATTCCGACCCTGTGTCATCACGAATCGCTTGAACCATCTGGGGCGTGCCGGCTGTGCGTCGTAGAGGTCGCCAAGGGGTCGAGAAAGCGCATCGTGACCTCCTGCATTTACCAGGTCGAGGACGGCATTGTCGTCGATACGAAGAGTGAACGGGTCCTCGGGGTGCGCCGGCTCGTCCTGGAGCTGCTCATGGCCCGGTGTCCGAAATCGGACGTGATCCGGACGATGGCTCAAGAGTTGGGGGTCGCTCCCGAAAAGCGCTTCCTCCCGGACAAGGACAAGGGAAAGTGCGTCCTGTGCCGGCTGTGCGTCAAGACCTGCGAGGATGTGGTGGGTGCATCAGCCATCGGATTCTCCTTCCGCGGCAAGGACAAGATCGTCGGTCCCCCCTTCGTGGAGGATTCCAAGGCCTGTATCGGCTGCGGTGCCTGCGCCTACGTCTGCCCGACAGGCCACATCGAGATGACCGCCGGCAACGGCGGCAGCGAACGGACGATCTGGGGACGCACCTTCAAAATGGCGGCCTGCAGCGTCTGCGGGCGGTATTTCGCGCCGGAGGATCAGCTCCAGTTCATCAGCAGCAAGACCGGGGTGCCCCTTGAGGACCTCATGGTCTGCATGAGCTGCCGTTAAAAAAATTTAAATTCTCTTGCACATGGGTTTTGTCTGTGATAAGAGAATTTCCCCATCCGGTTGAGGAAGGGGGCCGATCTTTGGTATTCGACAGACAGGACCTCCGGGAACAGCTTCCCGATTCCTGGAATGTCAGTCCGTTATTGTAAAAAACTACTCCTCAGTAGCTCAGTCGGTAGAGCAGATGGCTGTTAACCATCGGGTCCGTGGTTCGAGTCCGCGCTGGGGAGCCATAATTCCGTCCGCTGATTTTCAGCGGTTCTTATAGAACGCAAGACCCCGTCGGGTGATCCCCACGGGGTTTTGTCGTTTCAGCCGCACTCACATCCGGCTGCTACCGTCTTGGCTTTCTGTGGGGGTGATCGCCGGACAGGGACCTTTAAAGTGCTAACAGCCTGAATCTGTGTCTAATTTTTCCATATACACATTGAAAAGCGATTGACGGTAACTTTCAAGAAGTGTAAACTGCACCAAAGGGCCTTTCAGTCATGCCCTTGTTTCTTTGGATTGGAATTGTGTTGTATCTTTCCCCGTCGGCCATGCTATCCGGTCTTAATCCGGCGTTTTTTGCCATCGGCAAGCTCGAACTCCAGATCGAGGTTGCCAAGGGCAACAGGCAGGCACACCACGTTATGGCCCTGAGAAAAGATCCCAATTTTCTGCCGGTGACGGTTCTCTGGGCCAACGTGGCCGTCAACGTGCTGCTGGCCCTGCTTTCGGGATCGACGCCTCGGGCCCGAGGCCATCTCGTACTTCAAGGAAAAGGATATCCGGCAGTTTATTAAACTGCACATGGCTGCCGCCGAAAGCGACATCGAAAGGGTCGAAGGACGGGGCGTCCTGAATTTTCTCGATCTCAATGATGTGCCCTTGGCGGGTGAAGGCGAACCCGTCAACCCTCTAAGCATCATCTCACTGCCGTTCGGAAATGGGAAATCTGTTTTCCCGACCACACAGGGTGGCTCATCCGATGTCTTTTTGACTCGGATTCACAAAATGCGGGACAAAATGGGTCATACTCGTCGATCCGAACAATGAGCCTAAGGGGGTGTTGAATCCCGACGGATTTATCCGGGAAGCGCTGTTCAATCGCGCGCAGTATAATCCGTATTGGCACTGCCACAGGGAGGGTTATTTATGAAAACCATTGTGACCATGACCTTGAACCCGGCCATCGACAAGAGCGCAAGTGTCGATCACGTCGTTGCAGAGCGGAAACTCTACTGCAAGCCGCCTCGTTTCGAGCCCGGAGGGGGCGGGGTGAATGTCTGCCGGGCCATTAAGAAACTGGGAGGAAAATCCCTGCTCCATTACCCTGCAGGGGGACTGACAGGGATGAGGCTTCAAGAACTTCTGGATGAAGAAGGTCTGGACCATCGACCGTTTCCCATTGAGGGAATGATCCGGGAGAGTCTGGTCATTTTGGAGGAATCCACCGGCCAGCAGTACCGCTTTGGAATGCCGGGACCAACTCTGAAGAAAAATGAATGGGAGTCCTTTCTTCAGAAACTGGCAGCCATCGACCCCCCACCCGATTATGTGGTGGCAAGCGGAAGCCTTCCGCCGGGGGCGCCTCCCGACTTTTATGCACGGGTTGCCCGTGTCGGGAAGAAGAAGGGGACAAGAACGATCGTGGACGTTTCGGGTAAAGCCCTGAGAGAAGCACTCGAGGAAGGGGTGTTTTTGATCAAACCCAATGTCCGTGAATTCAGGGAACTGGTCGGTGAGGAGATTAAAGAGGAATCGCAGATCAAGGCCGAGGCCCAAAAGATGGTCAAAAGCGGCCGGTGCGAGGTACTGGTGATCTCCCTTGGCGCGGCGGGGGCCCTGGCGGTTTCCGAAGACTTTGTCGAACACATCATTCCCCCCACCGTGCCCATAGTGAGCAAGGTCGGAGCAGGGGACAGCATGGTGGCAGGTATCGCCTTGAGCCTGGCCCGGGGAAACCCGCTCAGGGAATCCGTCCTTTTCGGCGTGGCGGCCGGTTCGGCAGCCGTCATGACGCCGGGAACGGAGTTGTGCCGCAGGGAGGATGCCGAGCGGTTATATGAGAGTATGATTTCAGTGGTTTGAAGAACAGCATACATGAACAGCGAGGGGCGACGACCATGAGATTACCGACCCACAAAACCAAGATCGTGTGCACCATCGGACCGTCCTCCCGTTCGGAAGCTTTACTGGAACGGCTGATGCTGCAAGGCATGAATGTGGCGCGGCTCAATTTCGCCCATGGGACCCTGCAGAGCCACAGGGAGGATATTCAGCGCATCCAGGCCGTTGCGAAAAGACTTCAGCGTCATTGCCTGATCATGGCCGATCTTCCCGGCCCCAAGATAAGAATCGGGAAACTCCTGGAGGAGCCACTTCTGCTGGAAAAGGGGGATGAGGTCGTTTTGACCGTCAAAGACCTCATGGGCACCCCAACCCAAATCCCTGTCGAGTACAAAAGACTGCCGGAGAGTGTGACCTCTGGAGACCTGATTTTCCTCAATGACGGTTTCATACAACTCCTGGTGGAAAAGGTGTCCGGTGAGGATGTCTTCTGCCGGACGGTTATCGGCGGTCCGCTTCTTTCCCACAAGGGACTGAGCATCCCCGGGGCAAAGATAGTTGCCGAAGCCGTATCGGATACGGACCTCGATTTTGTCGCATTTGCCCTGCAGCAGGGGGTGGATGCCTTCGGTGTTTCGTTTGCTGAAACAGCGGAAGACATTCTGAAAGTGAAAAGGTTTGCCCAGGCAGAAGGGCAATCCGTCTATGTGGTCGCCAAGATCGAGCGGGCCGAGGCCATCGAAAATTTCAACGGAATTCTTTCCGCGGCGGATGCGATCATGATTGCCCGGGGGGACCTGGGGGTTCAAATTCCCTTGCAGGACGTGCCAGCCGTTCAGAAAAAACTGATCCATCAGGCGAATCGTCTGGGCCGGCCCGTGATAACAGCGACCCAGATGCTGGTCTCCATGACCGAGAACATCCGTCCGACCCGCGCCGAGGTGTCCGATGTGGCCAATGCCATTCTGGACGGCACGGACGCAGTGATGCTGTCCGAAGAGACGGCTATCGGGCGGTATCCCGTGGAAGCGGTTGAATTGATCAGCAAGATCGCAATATCCGCCGAACGGGAGAAAAAAACCATCCGGGTGCTGGCGGATTTGCCCGCTTACTTCCGGGCGGCTGTGGGATCTGGCGACGCCACCGTGGAAGATGTCATCACGCTGAATGCCGTTGAATCGGCCGGTGCATTGAATGTGCGCTTCATCCTGACCCATACGCAAGGCAGGGCCGCCCCCTGTCTGATCTCCAGGTTCAGGCCCGACTGCTGGATACTGGCTCATGGCGGCGATGAAAAAACGAACAACTTCCTGGGCCTTTCTTATGGGGTTCATCCTGTCCAACTGGATGGTGGAACAACCGGCCTTGCCGACAAGGCCGTCCGGTGGCTGGTCACGGCTGGCATGGTTGAAAAGGATGAAAGCCTCGTCTGGGTTGAGGATGAATCGCCTGATGACAGGTGTGAAGCCTTGTCGATGAAAATCATCAAAGCCTGAAACAAATTCCATGAAGAGGGAAAACCATGAAGGAAAAATCAAAACGCATTGAATTCAGGATCTTTTCCCCGCAGGCCGAAAATGTCCATTGCCAAAAACAGGCAGTGTTAGCCCGCGCACGACGTTCAACCGGTTAAGGAGGATAATATGGAACTGTCCTACCAAAGACGACGCGCTGTAGCCTATTTTTCCATGGAGATCGGCATTGACGAGAGAATATGCACATACAGCGGGGGGCTGGGGATCCTTGCCGGGGACACGATCCGTTCGGCAGCGGACCTTAGGGTGCCGATGGTTGCAGTCACGCTTCTCTACCGCAAGGGTTATTTTCGACAAAGGCTGGAGGCCGACGGGTGGCAGAGGGAAGAGCCGACCTCCTGGGCCTTTGAAAAATTGCTCGAAGAGGAGTCTGCACGAGCTCAGGTGCAGATCGAAGGCCGGGTTGTTCATCTTCGGGCCTGGCGCTATGATGTACGCGGAGAGGGCGGCTACGCGGTTCCCATATACTTTCTGGATGCGGATCTTTCTGAAAATTCCGAGTGGGACCGCGGATTGACCCAGTCGCTCTATGGCGGAGATGATCATTACCGCATTTCCCAGGAGGTAATTCTCGGGATCGGCGGTATACGAATACTCCGCGCGCTGGGTTATCATGAGATCGCCACCTTCCATCTCAATGAAGGACATGCGGCCTTGCTCACACTGGCTCTTCTGGACGAGGCCGCCAAAGAGGCGGGGAGGGAATCGGTCATTCAGCAGGATGTGGAATCGGTGCGGAGCCGATGTGTTTTTACCACCCACACTCCTGTCCCGGCCGGGCACGACAGGTTCCCCGTCGACCTGGCCCGAAAGGTCCTTGGGGACCGGAACGACTTCTTCGCTTTGGAAGGAGTTCTCCACGAAGGGCACACCCTCAACATGACCTATCTCGCCCTCCATCTGAGCCGGTATGTCAACGGTGTGGCAAAGAAACACGGCGAGGTCTCAAGGCTCATGTTTGCAGGCTATGACATTGAGGCCATCACCAACGGGGTCCATGCCGCCGCCTGGGTTTCCGCGCCGTTTCGAGAACTGTTCGACCGCCATATTCCTTTGTGGCGAAAGGACAATTTCAGTCTGCGCTACGCCTTGAGCGTTCCCAGAGACCAACTCTGGAACGCGCACATGCAGTGCAAGAAGCAGCTCATGGGCTTGGTCAACCACGAAACCGGGGCAGGCATGGATGAGAACATCCTGACAATCGGCTTTGCCCGGCGTGCCGCCACCTACAAGCGGGCGGATCTCCTCTTCAGTGATATGGAGAGGCTCAAAAGGATTTCCAATGAAGTGGGCAAGATCCAGATCATATACGGCGGCAAGGCCCATCCCCGCGACCATGAGGGAAAGGAGCTCATCAAAAGGATCTTTTGGGCCAAGCATGAACTGCAACACGACATCAAGGTGGCCTACCTTGAAAACTACAATATGACGCTGGGCGCGATCATGACCGCCGGGGTGGATATCTGGCTCAACACGCCCGAACCGCCCATGGAAGCTTCCGGGACCAGCGGGATGAAGGCTGCCCTGAATGGGGTTCCGAACCTGAGCGTGCTGGATGGCTGGTGGATCGAGGGCCACATCGAGGGGCTGACCGGCTGGTCTGTCGGGGAGCCGGTTCACGGAAAGGGAAAGGAGCGGGACCACTCACGGGATGCCCCGTCTCTTTACGAGAAGCTGGAGCATGCCGTTATTCCCAGTTTCTATCATGATCGGGATCGGTACCTGAACATGATGGCCTACTCCATTGCCATCAACGGGTCCTTTTTCAACACCCAGAGGATGGTGCAGGAGTACGTGCTCAACGCCTATTTCAATCGCTGAAAATGAGGCTGCAACGGATGTGGGCGAGTCATTTCTGTGGTCGCCAACTCCCCAATCTATGCATCATGGCCCGCGATGGAGGAGGACAGCGCGACAAAATCCCAATCCGAGCAAATGGTTGAATCTTTCATGACCGGCTCCCCGGAGATAAAATCTCAATCCGCTCAAAGGATTGAAAGAGGTTCAATAAGGTTCTCCTTTCGGGCTGAGTCCCTTCGGGGGCGGTCCGGCATATCCGGCGCCGGGAGCGATTGCAGATACGCCGTCAGATTAACGTTCTCGTTTGCAATGTTCAGTTTGCGCCGGATGTGTTCGCGGTGACGGCTGATCGTTGCCGCCGAGACACCCCGCAACTCGGCAATTTCCTTGGTCCGCAATCCATTCCGGATCATGTTGCAGATGTCGATTTCCGTCGGCGTCAAGGTGCGATAGTGATTCAAGATGCGGTTCGTAAAGGGGGAGGCGATCTCTTCGAGGGTGGTCCTCAAGATGTCCAGGTATTTCTGCTTGTTTTTCGCAAGACCGGGGGTCAAGGTGTGGATAATCGGCAGGCTTTCCAGGCACATGGAACCGAATGTCGCCTTTATCCGCTATAACCTCCCCTGGGAATCTCCCCATGCCGTCGATGCTGCGGACGGAGAGGGCTGGTCCGGGCATCCGCCTCCGCGGCTGCGAAAATTGCGCATGAATATCGGAACCCGTACCTGGTCCCTTCGGAAAGCGCCGGTGGATTTGACCGTTGCCGACGCGTTGATCATCGATCTGGATCAATCGGAAGAGGCCCTTTTCAAGGGCATGCAACCGAAGATCCGATACAACATCCGCCCGGCCAGAGGAAGGGGGTTTGGGTACGTATCGCCTCTGCCGACATGCTGCCCGCGTTCTACGAGCTTTGCCTTCAGACAGCCGAACGCAACGGCTTTCCCCCGAGTTCTTTACGGCATTTTTCCGTCCTTTTTTCCGCCCCTGCGCAGCATTCCGAATATCCGGAGATCCTTTTTCTTCTGGCCGCAAAAGGCCGGGATGTTCTGGCGGGAATCATGATCGCCGTTTCGGGACGGCAGGCCATGTACCTGTACGGAGCATCCTCCAGCGAAGGGCGCCACCTGATGGGATCGTATGCCATTCACTGGAAGGCCGTCAAGCTGGTGCGGGAAAGGGGGTGCCTGACTTATGACATGGGGCCTGTTTCTCCCGGTGCCGATCCACGTCACCCCTTTTACGGCATGTATCGCTTTAAAACAGGCTTTGGCGGAAACATACGGCATCGCAGCGGCACCTGGGATTATCCGCTCAGCAGAAGCCGATACAGCGCCTTCCGCAATTATGAGGCATCCGGGATGAAGTTTTCCGAATGACACGCGCGACAACCATCGGGGGCCTCCCGGGAGGCATGGAACACGAGCCGCCTGTCCATCGTGAGATCCGTCAACTCGCCACCGCGTTATAACCCCCTCCCCTCTTAAGAGGGATGTGCCCGATGAAAAGCGGGGCAAACCTCTCTTATCCAAGGCCGGGCGGCGGGTTCGTCAAATAGATTCCAGATATGTCCGTTTCTTCCCGATTTCCGCGTGTCTAGAGCCTGTCGCTGAAATGGGCAAAGGAAAGATTTTGTCTTGTCAGTCACAGGGTTTTCCTATATTATCTTTCGTGTAAAAAAGTTCCTATCACAAACGGTATAAAATATTTCCGGATCCGGCGCAGTGCGTGTATCCGGTTGCTGTCCTTCAATGATGTTCACTTCAAACCTTGAACCATGTTGCAGAGAGCCTAAACGGTCCGTTCAGCATAACGTTAACGAAACGAAATCCAGAAAAATCGCGGGGAAAAAAAGACAGAAAGTTCACGTTGAGGTTTTTAACGGCTGAGGCCCGAATCCGGAACAGGGTTTTCGAACCGGAGTCCCGGCTCTTGGCGATCAGTGCCGGAAAGCCATCCGGAACCGACAGGGATGCAGGCAGGTTTTCCGGCAGAAGATTTGGCATTTAATCTAGAGGTCTATCTACGTGAAAGGGAGAGAAAATGGGCGGATACAATAAAACCCTGGAAGGAAATGAAATAGCCGCGCATGTGGCTTACGCGATGAGCGAAGTGGCGGCGATCTATCCGATTACGCCGTCGAGCACCATCGGGGAATACTGCAGCGAATGGGCCGCGCGTGAAAAAAAGAACATCTTCGGCCAGCCGCTTGAAATCATGGAAATGCAGTCCGAAGCTGGGGCGGCAGCCGCGGTTCACGGCGCGCTGGCGGCGGGGGCGCTTGCCACGACCTTCACGGCGTCGCAGGGCCTTCTGCTCATGAAGCCGGACATGTACAAGATCGCCGGTGAACTGCTGCCGACGGTCTTCCATGTGGCGGCCAGATCCATCGCCGGCCAGGCCCTCTGCATTTTCGGGGACCACTCGGACATCAATGCGGTCCGTCAGACGGGATTTTCCCTCCTCGCCTCGGCTTCCCCCCAGGAGGTCATGGACCTGGGGCTGGTCGCCCATCTGGCGAGCATCAAGGCCAGCCTCCCATTCATCCATTGCTTTGACGGGTTCCGGACCTCCATGGTCATCCAGAAGGTCGAATTGATCCAGTACGCCGACATGGCCAGACTCGTGGACTGGTACGCCATTGACCGCTTCCGGGCCAGGTCCATGAATCCTGAGCATCCCCAGATGCGCGGCACATCGCAGAGCTCCGATATCTTTTTTCAGAACCGCGAAGCCTGCTCGCCCTATTATGCGAAACTGCCGGGCGTCGTGGAAGAGGAAATGAGAAAGGTCAGCGAACTGACCGGAAGACCCTATCACCTCTTTGATTACGTGGGCCATCCCGAAGCGGACAAAATCATCGTCGCCATGGGATCGAGCTGCGACGTCATTGAAGGGACCATCGATTATCTGAACGCGCGGGGGGCCAAGCTCGGCCTCATCAAGGTCCGGCTTTACCTTCCCTTCTCCCGGGAGCACTTCTTCAAGGTTCTGCCGCGGTCGGTCAAGAAAATAGCCGTTCTCGACAGGCTCAAGTCCCCGATGAGCGTTGGAGAGCCCCTGTACCTGGAGGTCAGCACGGCGATCCTGGAAAAGAACACCGGACAGCTTGTCATCGGCGGAAGGTACGGGCTCGGCAGTAAGGATTTCACGCCGGCCATGGTGAAGGCCGTTTACGAAAATCTGGATCAGTGGAGCCCCAAGCGATCCTTCACGGTGGGCATCATCGACGATGTCAGCAATTCCTCCCTTGAAGTGGGCGAAGAATTCTCGGCGTCCCCTCCGGGCACGACATCCTGCAAATTCTGGGGCATCGGCGCCGACGGAACCGTCGGTGCGAACAAGGAGGCGATCAAGATCATCGGCGAGAACACCGACCTGTTCACCCAGGCGTATTTCGCCTATGACGCGAAAAAATCCGGGGGTGTCACCGTTTCCCATGTCCGCTTCTCCCCCAACAGGATCCTGTCGCATTATCTGATCAAGCACGCCGATTTTATCGCCTGCCATGTCCCGGCTTACGTCACCCAGTTCGACCTGCTGGACGGCATCATGGACGGAGGGATCTTCCTCCTCAACGCTCCCTGGACGGTTGAGGAAATGGAAATGGAAATTCCCGCCAGGCTGAGGAAGATCATTGCGGAAAAACACCTTAAATTTTATGCCATTGACGCAGTCAGCATTGCGGAAAAGGTGGGGCTTGGCGGAAGGATCAACATGATCATGCAGGCTGCCTTCTTCAAGATCGCCAACGTCATTCCCCCGGATGAGGCGATCAATTTCCTCAAGGAGGCCATTCAGCATGCTTACGGCAAAAAAGGTTCCAAAATCGTCAGCATGAACATCAGCGCCGTGGATCAGGCACTGGAGGCGATCAAGATCATCGAGGTGCCGGAATCGTGGGCGGAGACCGGCCGGGCGACCTATACACATGAGATCGTCCCCGAATTTGTCTCCAAGGTCATGAACCCGATGATTCTCCAGAAGGGGGATGAAGTGCCGGTAAGCGCCCTTCCTCCCGACGGCATCTTCCCGACGGCGACGTCACGTTATGAAAAGCGGGGGGTTGCCATCAATGTGCCGGAGTGGATTCCGGAGAACTGCATCCAGTGCAATCAATGCTCCTTTGTGTGCCCCCACGCAGCCATTCGGCCGGTGCTTGCAACGGAGGACGAGCTTCGAAAAGCCCCGACGGACTTTATAAGTCTGGATGCCGTTGGAAAAGAGCTCAAGGGGTTGAAGTACCGGATCCAGGTCAGCCCGCTGGACTGCACGGGATGCGGCAACTGCGCCGATATCTGCCCGGCGAAGGAAAAGGCCCTGGTCATGAAGCACCTGAGCTTGCAGGATGAGATCCAGGTGCCGAATCACAAGTTCTCCCTGACCATCACGATCAAGGACAACCTCCTGCCGAAGACCACTGTGAAGGGCAGCCAGTTCTGCCAGCCCCTGTTCGAATTTTCCGGTGCCTGTCCCGGGTGCGGGGAGACTCCCTACATCAAGGTGATTACGCAGCTTTTCGGTGACCGGATGATCATCGGCAATGCCACGGGATGTTCCTCGATTTACGGCGGTTCCGCGCCGGTCTGCCCCTACACCGTCAACGCCAAGGGGCACGGTCCGGCATGGGCCAATTCCCTCTTTGAAGACAATGCCGAATTTACCCTGGGAATGGAGATGGCGATTACCCAGCGGCGGGAGCGAGTCGCCCGCCATATGCGGACGGCCCTGGACGAAAACATTTCCGCGGAGCTGAGGGAGCTCTTTACCGCGTGGCTGGACAATATGAACGATGCCGAAAAGACGAGGGGGCTGAGATTTCCCATCGAGGAGGCGGTGGCCCGGGAGCTGCCGAAATCCGTCGGATTGCAGAAGGATCTTCTGACCAGCATCCTCAGGGTTAAAGACCTGCTCGTCAAGAAATCGATCTGGGCCATCGGCGGGGACGGCTGGGCTTATGACATCGGATTCGGCGGTCTGGACCATGTGATTGCACAGAACCACGATCTGAACATTCTGGTCCTGGATACCGAGGTCTATTCCAATACGGGCGGACAGGCATCAAAGTCCACCCCGACCGGGGCCGTCGCGAAATTTGCGGCAAAGGGCAAGCCGGTGCGCAAAAAGGATCTCGGGCGCATGGCCATGATCTACGAATATGTGTATGTCGCTTCCGTGGCAATGGGAGCCAACAAGAACCAGTTCCTCAGGGCCGTTACGGAAGCGGAAAGCTATCCCGGCCCTTCCCTGATCATCGCCTATTCGCCATGCATCAATCATGGCATCGACATGGGCAAGAGCCAGGAGGAGCAGAAAAAAGCCGTTGAGGCCGGATACTGGCCCCTTTACCGCTATAATCCCCTTCTGGCTGCAGAGGGCAAAAATCCCTTCCAGCTGGATGCCACCGAAATCAAAGGCGATTTCCAGGAGTTCATGCAGGGGGAGGTCCGTTATTCAAGCCTCAGGAGAATGTTCCCCGAGGTGGCGGAGAAACTGTACAAGCAGGCGGAACAGGAGGCGAAAGAGAGAATGGAGAAGTACAAGGAGCTGGCCAAGGTGTAGGTCTTTCTCCCTTCTGTCGGGCGGGGCAACCCCCGGTCCACCAGCCATGGATGATCATTTGAGCAGGCCCCCGGGAAAATTTTCCCGGGGGCCTGCTGCGTTTGGCGGCGTACCGTGGCTTCCCCCTCGGTTTATCGAAGGCAGGAAGAGGGATGCGCTGTGACGTAAGCCGGACGGCATATTTTCGGCGGCTCCACGCCATTGGCAGGCGGCACCATGCTGAAGCGCTGCGCTTGGAGGGTTGAGATCAGAGGCGTGCGAAGTATTCTTCCCGGCAGCCCTTTTCGATCTCCAGGAGGGAGGATAAGGCCCCGTTGAAATCGGTTCTTCCGGCGGTGAAGACGCCATGCCCGTAAACGATGACGCCCCGGCTGTCGGCCAGGGCAGGGGGGACGGTGTGGCACAGGCCGTGGAGGCCCGTGCCCACTTCGCCGGGGACGATGGGAACACCGGCGGCCCGGCGCGGGCGGGGGCAGCAAAGGTGGCATTGCCTTTTTAACCCGACTTCGCAGTTTTTCTCTCCGCAGGCCAGGGAAAGGACAACGGAGAATTTCGGATGGCCGTGCAGGATGGTGCGGCAGGTGCCCCGGGCCACGATGGCCCGGTGGGCGCTCAGCTCGCTGGAGGCGGTGATGCCGGCGCAGGAGGAGCCGTCCAGGGGGACGGGATCGATGCATCCCTGCAGTTCGTCCAGGGAGCTGCCCGTCTGGCTTATGTAGAGAATGTCTTCAAAGAGGCAGGAGATGTTCCCGAAATAGGAATCGACGAGTCCGCAGTCTACCGTGGCCTTTCCCGCTTCCTCCATGGCGGTCAGAACGGTTGCCTCGTCCCGGAAAGGGCCGCGCAGCAGGGGGGAAACCCGTTGAGCGGGCGGATCGAGATGCTCCACCGCCTGTCGGAACGCCGCCTGCTGTGCGGGGCTTGAGCTGCCGGCCCGGACATCCCGGAGGACATCGGCGAAGAATTTGACGAAACAGGCGAAGCAGGCGGAGCTGAAGGTCACGAAGGCCTGTTCGGGGCTGACCGTCCCGCAGGCGATGATCCCCCGGCCGGGCAGGATGGCGCACTTCCGTTTTTTCAAAACCTGGATCAGCTTTTCCGCTTCAAAGGTGGTCACGACGGGCAGATCGTGGAGAAACGTCCGGGTTTCCGTATCCTCCGGCCGAAGAACACCCGATGGCGCTGTCCGGGCCAGGAAGTCCACCACGGTGCGGTAAGGTTCGGCAGGCTGTGCGAAGAGGAGGGCGGAGATGTGCAGCCCTGCGAAGATCTTCTCAATCAGGGGGCGCATTTCATCCTCGCGATTCCAAATCAGCTCCACATCCCAAGCCCCCAACAGGGGCGTGCCCGCTTCAGCCAATCCAGAGCGGACCAGCTTGTCGGCGTATTTTCGGATCAAACGGTCCATGAAGCGCTTACCCCCCGATTTCCCCGCTCCAGGCAATACCCAGTTCAGCGGCCTTTTCCCCCGTCGGCCTCCCTTCGCTGTCAAGGCCGCGGATGCGCCGGTAAACCGCCCGCGCCTTGAGAAATTCATCCCGGTCCAGCGGCGGAATCTCCAGGTGGCCGTTGCCCGTTCCCGGCTCCTCGAAAAAGCGGGCAGGGAGGTCGTCGTCGGTTCCCCGGAATCCGTTGCGGAAATTCATGATCCGCTCCGAGTAATCGATCCGCTCCCCCGCGGACAAAAGGTCATCTGCGGAGGTTTCGAGGCCGGTGACGGCGGTAAAGATCCGGGCGTACTCCTCCAGGGAGGCGGCGAGGAAAACAAAGGGGCAGGCGGTAAGGGAATCGGCGGCGGCGAAAAGGTCCTCCGCCCCTTTGATCATACGGGCCTTGCCACTGAAGGTAAAGCGGTTCGTCGCCACGGGTTTTCGCAGGATTTCGGAACTGATGGGATAGGCGCGCATGTGGCACCCGCCCCTCGTCGACGTGGCATAGGCGAGGGCCATTCCGTAGGCCCCCCGGGGATCGAAACCAGGCAGTTCCATGCCCTTCACCGCCATGGCCGCTTCCGGCTTCCCGCACTGTTCCGCATAGACGGCGGCCCCCTGTCCCAGGGCCTTCCCGATGCCGCGTCCCGCTCCGATATCCTGAAGAAGCGAGAGGATTTCCCGGGGGCCCGGGTGCCGTCGGCGGATTTCCCCATGGCAGGACAGCGTCGCTGCCGCCGAGATGGGATCCATGCCCAGTTCGATGCACAGCCGGTTTGCCTCCATCACCGTTTCCATTTCGGCGTTTCCAAGAAGGGCGCTGAAGTGGGCCAGGGTTTCAAACTCGGGAAGGATCCGACCATCGGATGCAATCCTTTTGCAGAGGATCGTGCAGCCCAGGCAACCCGTCCGGTGGGGGGCATAGCGTTTGTGAAAGGCGTGGGCGTTCATCCCGCGGGCGGCGTCAAAGCGGGTGCGGCGGAAATTGTCCGTGGGCATCATCCGGCGGGCATCGATGAGATCGTAAAGGGCGGCCGTACCGTATCGGCCGATGCCCAGGTCCCCGAGAAGAAAGGGCGAAGCCGACAGGAGGCGCTGAACATCTTCTTGCGCCCTTTTCAAGGCCCCGGGGTCGGCGACCCTCGTTGTGGTTGAGCCCTTGACGGCAATGTATTTCAGATTTTTTGCGGCAAAGAGAAGTCCAAGGCCGTTTCGGCCCGCCGCCCAGGAGCCGTCTACAATGAGGTTCGCATAACGGACCCCGGCTTCCGCCGCCGGGCCCGCCAGGACAACCGCCCCTTTTCCCTTCAGGCGGGCGTAGAGTTCAGGCGTTTTCCTTCCGGACAGGGGCGCGGCCTCCACGAGGGTGATGCGGGCATCCTCGATTTCGATTCCCCGGAGGGTCCTGGCTCGGCCGGTAATGACGAGACCGTCCCAACCCGCTTTTTTCAGGGCCGTTCCCAGCGATCCGCCGAAGGAGCCGTCCCCCACCGTACCGGTCTGCGGAGAGCGGGACATGACGGTCATCATGCCCGAAGTGGGTGAAGCCGTGTCCACCAGGGGGCCGGTAAAGAACAGCAGGGGCATTTCCGGGTCATCCCACGGCCGAGAAGCCTCATCCCACAGGTAGGAGCCCGCCAGTCCCCGGCCGCCGATCTGGCGGGCGTAAACATCCGCGTCCGGATGCTCTACCGTCCATTGTCCGGCAGACAGGTTGATTCTCAGGATTCTTCCCCTCCAGCCGTTCATGGTTCCGTCTTCGTTCTGCCTTGCGGCCGTTTCTTCTCCATGGAGTCGCTGTCCGATGCCGCAGGTCCGTCATGCAGGAACGGCGAATCGCCCTCTCCATCGGGATTCTCTTCCGTGTCCGTGGAGGGTTCCCCGGGGAGGAGAGGAATCCAGCCTTGCGGCACGGTGCCGTCAATAAAGGCTTCCAGGGCTGCCCCCTCGCTCCTCCTGGCAAAGACAATCCCCTCCGGAACGGGAAAAGCTTCCGCGGGCATGCCGGCCAGGGCTTGTTCCATGCAGTACAGCCAGATCGGCGCTGCGGCCCGGCCCCCAACTTCATGGCTGCCCAGGGTGCGCTGCTGGTCGAAGCCGACCCAGACGCCGGTGACAAGGGACGGGGTATAACCCACGAACCAGGCGTCCCGCACGTCATCGGTTGTTCCGGTTTTGGCGGCGACAGGGCGGCCGATGCTTTTTACCCGTTGGCCGGTCCCGCTTTCTACGACATCCTGCAGGATATGAGTCGTCAGAAAGGCGACCCGGGGATCGATGACCTGCTCCGCTTTGACCGGATGCTCTTCAAAAATGTTTCCGGTGCGGTCTACGATCTTCTTGATCATGAAAGGCTCCACGATCCGGCCCCCATTGGCCAGGACTCCGTACGCCCGAACCAGTTCCTGCAGGGTCACGGCGGAGGAGCCCAGGGCAAGGGAGAGATTCCTGGACAGCGGCGAGGCAATACCCATGTTGACGGCATAGGCGATCGCGTAGTCCACCCCGATTTCCTGAAGCAGCTTGATGGTGACCACATTGCGGGATTGAACGAGGGCTTTGTGCAGGGAGATCGGCCCCCGGAATTCCTCGTCGAAATTCTGAGGGGTCCAGACCCGCCCCGCATTGTCCGTGAACGAGATGGGTGAGTCGTCGATAGCGGTGGCCGGAGTCAGCCCCCGGTCGAAGGCCGCCGTATAAATAATGGGCTTGAAGGAGGAGCCCGGCTGCCGGCGCGACTGGGTGGTGCGGTTGAATTCGCTCTTGCTGAAATCCCTGCCGCCAACCATGGCCCTGATGGCTCCCGTCCGGGCATCCATGGACAGAAGCGCGCCTTGAACACTGTGCGGGCGGTAGCCCTGGCGGCTTTCGAGTTCCTGAAGCCCCCGTTCCACGGCGTCCCGGGCGGCCTGCTGGATGCGGAGATCCAGGGTGGTGTAAACCTCCAGGCCTTCCTTGTACAGGGCGTCACTTCCGTATGTCCCCTGGATGTAACGACGGATATTTTCGATAAAATAGGCGGCGGGCCGGTCGTTGGGCCGGATCGATCTCAGAAGCAGGGGCGCCTGCAGGACGCCGTTTTTCTCTTCTTCGCTGATGTAGCCCTCTTCCACCATTCGAGTCAGCACGTAAGCCTGCCGCCGCCGGGACCCCTCATAATTGGTGTAAGGATCGTAATTGGACGGAGCCTTGGGAAGCCCGGCCAGAAGAGAAGCTTCGGCAAGAGTGAGGTTCCTCGTTTTTTTCCCGAAGTAGACCTCGGCCGCCGCTTCGATGCCATAGGCGCCGTGGCCCATGTAGATGTTGTTGAGATAGATGTTCAGAATCTCCTCTTTGGAAAGGGACCGGTCGATCTTGAAGGCCAGGACGGCTTCCTTGAGTTTTCGGCTGTAGCTTTTTTCGGAGGAGAGATAGAGCCTTTTGGCAACCTGCTGAGTGATGGTGCTGCCCCCCTGCACAATTTTCCCCGCCTTGAGGTTCCGGAAAAAGGCGCGGGAAATGCCCTGCATGTCGAAGCCATTGTGCTCAAAAAACCGGGAATCCTCAGCCGCAAGGACCGCCTGGATGATGACGGGCGGGAGATCGGTGAATTTGACCAGCTTGCGGTTTTCCAGGTAGAATTCATCGATCAGTTCATTGTTGTCGGCGTAAACCCGGGTTGTGATGCTCGGACGGTACTCCTTCAAGGCGGCAATGCTCGGCAGATCCCGGAGCACGACATAGTAGAGGATGCTGCTGCCCACCAGCAGGGCCAGCAGGAGGAACAGGATGAGCCCGATCAGAATGCCGCCTTCAGAGCCCCGCTTTGCCCAGGGGGGATAAAAGGGAGGCTTATTCATCCTGCTCTCCGGTTGCTGCCGGGCCGCTTTCCGAAACCTCCCTGCTTTCCTCGACAGGCACCTTCTTCCTGCCGGCGCGGGGTTTGCGCACGGCAAAGCGGGCGACCAGGATGCTGATCTCGTAGAGAACCAGCAGAGGGCCGGCCATAAGCAGCTGGCTGATGAGATCCGGCGACGGCGTGAGCACCGCGGCGGCGATAAAGATCAGCAGGATGGCATATCGCCGCTGAGTGGAGAGCATCCGGGCATTGACGACACCGATCTTGGCCAGAAAAAAGACGAAGACCGGCAATTCGAAACAGAGCCCGAAGGCCAATAACAATTTCAGAGCGAGTCCGAGATATTCCCGCATGGTGACCATGGGTTTCAGGAATTCGGAGGAAAAAGAGATGAAGAACTTGAAGGCCGGCGGCAAGGCGACGAAATATCCGAAAAGCACTCCCGCGGAGAACAGGAGGGTGGAAAGAAAAACGAAAGGAAAAACGTATTTCTTTTCCTGTGGATAGAGACCGGGAGAGATGAATTTCCAGATTTCCAACAGGATGTAAGGGCTTGTCAGAATCAGTGCAGCGAAGAAGGAGACCTTCATATACGTGAAGAAGGCTTCCGGCAGAGACGTGAAGACCATGAAGCTGTTTTTGGGCATGACCTCGATCAGAGGGAGGGTCACGATCCGGAAAAGCTCTTCCTTGAAGGTGTAACAGAGGGTAAATCCGATTGCCAGAGCGATGAGGACGTGGACAAAGCGTTTGCGCAGCTCTTCCAGATGGGCCGTTAACGGTAGTTTTTCATCAGCGGATAAGGTCATAAGTTTTCAGGTGTGATTTTTCAATAGATGTTGAAAGAACTGCTTCTCATATCCTCAAGACTTTGGTCGTTTCGGTTCTTCCCGTTCCATATCCGGAGCCTGCCTTCCCGCATGAGCGTCTGCCTGCGGCACCTCGGCGTACATCTTCCGCCGGGATTGTGCCTTCCCGCGCCGTCCGGATGTTCTCCTTTTCTGTATATGAATTGATGGGCTTCACGGCAGGGAAAGAGGTGGGCGGAGCGGAGCCGGTCTGGGGTTCATTCCGGGATGCTGGAGTCAACCATTGGAGGCTGTTCCCTCAAGCTTTTTCTCCTCGGCGGCTTTGTCTTCACCCTTTTCTCCTTCTTTTTGCGGAGACTGCGGCTCATCGTCCTGAAGAGTGCCTTTGAGGCTGTCGGTTACACCCTCGGCGGTTTTTCGGAATTCAGCCAGCCCTTTACCCAGAGACTTGGCCACATCAGGCAGCCGCTTCGGACCGACAACGAGCAGCGCCACGGCGGCAATCAATAAAAGTTCCTGCATGCCGATGTTAAACATGAATGGATCCACTCCAATAAATTTCAATTGGTTATACATAGGGAAACAGAGGATTGTCAAATCATTTATCAGATCCGGAAGCCCAGCAACCGGAGCACTCCGGCGGTCAAAGACGGAAAGTCCGCAAGATTCATAACCCATGGAAAGGAGGGATCAATCTGATGGAGAGAATCGGGAGCGTCGCCCGTCTTCCCGGCTAAGCGGGTAGGTGTCACCCCGATCAAGGCTTCCGGAAGAAGAAGGCCTTGAAAAGGCGTACGACCATACAGGGTGGGCCGCCTGCGGACATCGGGCATTCCCCTGAGTTCGAAGGCGGGGTGAAGCATTGCCGGTTTCCGGTATCCCTTCTCTTTTTTTCCTTATCCTCGGCAAAGATTACAATGCTTAGTTCTAAGGCTAATTTCCGTGAAAAAATACAGTGTTGCAGGTATGGATTTTTGACTGGACTTTATGGTTATACCGTCCTCAGCACTACATTTCAAATCTGCGAGGAAAAAATCATGAGAAGATGGCGTTTAAAATTACTGACGGCAGTTTCGGTTTCGGTCCTGGCCGTCCTTTCGCTGTTATCCACAGGTTTTGCCGGCACCTTGAGCTCGCCTTTGCTGGCCCGGGCGGAACAGGGCGGTACGATCCTCTCAGGCGCCCCTACCTACGATTGGTGGTATGGGTGTTCGCCCACCTCCGCGGGCATGATGGTCGGGTATTACGACAGAAAGGGATACGGCGGACTCAGCTACAGCAACCTGGTAAGGGGCGGCGTGGCGGAATCAACCACATTCGGCATCAGCGCCTGGAGCGCCCTGGCGCAATCCGCCATTGCAAGCTCCGGCCATGTGAGCCATTACTATGTATCGGGCTACGACGCTTCGGGAGATGATCTCGCGGGCCGGACCGTTGCCGAGTATGACAGCCTCGCGGACTTCATGGGCACGAGCCAGGATTCCTATGGAAACAGAAACGGAATGACGACGTTTTTCTATTACACCGATGGAAGCGCTTTTACCGCGAAGGACTCCCTTGACTACGGCATCCAGGATAAGGACGGCGCCTACGGCATCTGGGAATACCTCAATTATGCGGGATATGCTGTATCCCTTTCCAGCGTTTATACTCAGCATATTTTCGGAGAGGACTACGCGAACGGATTTACCTTCGCCGACTATAAAGCGGAGATCGATGCGGGACGCGTCGTCATGATCCAGGTGACGGGGCACTCGATGTTCGGTTACGGTTATGGAGACAACGATACCGTTTACTTCTACAACACCTGGGACGATCAGGAGCACACCATGACCTGGGGAGGAACATACTCTGAAATGGATCAGTGGGGGGTCGTCTGCTTTACCCCGGAGGGCGGAAGCGCCGTACCTCTGCCTCCGTCGATCCTGCTTTTCGGCTTTGGTTTTGCAGGTATTGGATGGTGCGGGAGATTCCGCAGAAAATAGCGTCCTCCTTCTGAAGATCGAAAAGCCCGCCGTCTCTCCCTCTGGAAGCGAAGGCGGGCTTTTTTATTTGACCGCCGGATTAAGACGTTCTCCTTTCTCGCTGTGCAATCGGTTTCCCACCGCAGCTGTCGGTGCCTGTCCCCTCGCTTCCATCCGGTCGCCTTCCGATTTACTGCGATCTGAAATGGCCACGACGGGAATAAAAGGTTTCGGCAAAGGATGCTGTCGCCGGACAAAGGCCGGGGCGGGTTGGCGTTTCGGGAAATATTTTGCCTTTATCCGGCAGTTGTGATAGGTGACGATTCCGTATTAAAATCGACGCCGTGTAGAAGAGAGCGGAGATTTTTGAAGTCAATCTGAGGTGAACCGCATTGAAAATCACAAGGGAAGAAGTGGCCTACGTCGCCCATCTGGCACGGCTGGAATTTTCGGAAGCCGAAGAGGAACTGTTCACCGGTCAGTTAAACGATATTCTGCTTTACATGGATAAGCTCAATGAAGTCGATACGGCCGGGGTGGAGCCCCTGAGCCATGCCATCTCCCTGAGCAACGCCTTTCGGGAAGACAGGGTGCAGGAGTCCCTTTCCCAGGATCTTTCCCTGGCCAATGCACCGGATCCCCGGGGTGAATTTTTCCGGGTGCCCAAGGTGATCGAGTAAACGCATTCGGGCGGATACCGGGACGGAAGAAAGGGTGCCGAAAGGTTGTCCAACGCCCCGGATCATGTTCTGTCCTGCAAAAAGGAGCCTATGGAACTTTACGCATCAACCATTCATGAATTACAGGATAAAATCCGGAACGGGGACGTAACGTCCACCGACATTGTCCAGTCCGTCTTCAGCCGCATCGATGCCGTGGAGGAGAAGGTCCATGCCTACATAACCCTGATGCGACAACCGGCCCTGGAAGAGGCGAATATCGCCGACCAGCGGATCCGGGCCGGTGAGATCAAGGCGTTGACCGGAATCCCCATTGCCCTGAAGGACATTTACTGCACCCAAGGGGTCCGAACGACCTGCGGCTCCCGCATCCTTGAACATTTCGTTCCCCCTTACGATGCAACGGTGGTCGTCAAACTGCGCGAGGCGGGGGCCATCTTCACGGGGAAAACGAACATGGATGAATTCGCCATGGGTTCGTCAACGGAGACCTCCTATTACGGCGTCACCCGGAATCCCTGGGATCTGGAGCGGATACCGGGCGGTTCCAGCGGCGGCTCCGCAGCCGCGGTCGCTGCCGATGAATGCATCGCGGCCCTTGGATCGGATACGGGCGGCTCCATCCGTCAGCCTGCGGCCCTGTGCGGCGTTGTCGGGATGAAGCCCACTTACGGCCGGGTTTCCCGCTTTGGCCTCGTCGCCTTCGCCTCCTCCCTCGATCAGATCGGACCCTTCACGAAGGATGTGGAGGACTGCGCCATCCTGATGAACGTCATTGCCGGCCATGACCCAAGGGAATCCACTTCGGTCCCGGTGGATGTTCCCGATTACCGAGATTATCTCAACCGCGGCGTAGACGGCTGGACGGTGGGAATTCCAAGAGAATACTTTGTCGGGGGAATTGACCCCGAAGTGCGGGCGGCCGTTGAGCAGGCCATCAAGACCGTGGAGGGACTGGGGGCGAAATGCCGGGAAATCTCCCTCCCCCACACGGATTACTGCGTGGCGGTATATTACATCATAGCGCCGGCAGAGGCCAGCTCCAACCTGGCCCGTTATGACGGCGTCAAATATGGATTCCGGGCAGCCGAATGCCGGGACCTTCTCGACATGTACAAGAAGACGCGGTCGGCGGGCTTCGGTGCGGAGGTGAAGCGGCGCATCATGCTCGGAACGTACGCCCTTTCTTCAGGGTATTATGACGCCTATTACAAAAAGGCGTCCCAGGTGCGGGGGCTGATCAAGAGGGATTTTGATGAGGCCCTGAAGGATTGCGATGTGATCCTCACCCCCACCACCACGACACCCGCCTTTAAAGTCGGGGAGAAGATGGACGATCCGATCGGGATGTATCTGTCCGACATCTTTACCATTTCTGCAAATCTTGCCGGCATTCCGGGAATTTCTCTCCCCTGCGGCTATTCGCACAAGGGGCTGCCCATCGGCATGCAGTTCGTGGCGGGGCATTTTGAGGAGGGTAAGCTCCTTCAGATATCTTCAGCCTATGAAAGGCATGCCCAAATCGAAAAGAGGAGGCCGAACCTCTAATGGAATACGAACCTGTAATCGGGCTGGAAGTCCATGCCCAACTGCTGACGGAATCCAAGATTTTCTGCGGCTGCTCCACGCAGTTCGGTGCGGCGCCCAATCGTCACACCTGCCCGGTCTGCCTGGGCATGCCCGGCGTGCTGCCCGTTTTGAACAGGAAAGTGGTTGAATTCGGGATTAAGATGGCCCTGGCCACCTCCTGCCGGATCAACGAGGAATGCAGCTTTGCCCGGAAGAATTACTTCTACCCCGACCTTCCAAAGGGGTACCAGATCTCCCAGTACGCCTTTCCCCTGGCGGAATTCGGCCATGTGGACATCGAAGTGGAGGGCGGGAAGAAGCGGATCGGTCTGACACGCATCCACATGGAGGAGGATGCCGGCAAGCTGATCCATGACGCCCATAATCCATGGAGCTACGTGGATCTCAACCGGACCGGGGTGCCTCTGATCGAGATCGTCAGCGAACCGGACATGCGAAGCGCAGAGGAGGCTGCGGCCTATCTTCGCCGGCTCCATGAGATCCTCGTGTATCTCGAAATCTGCGACGGGAACATGGAGGAGGGCAGCTTCCGCTGCGACGCCAACGTTTCTCTCCGGCCCAAGGGTATCAGCGAGTTCGGAATCCGGACGGAACTGAAAAACATGAACTCCTTCCGCAATGTCCAGCGCGCCCTGGAATATGAAATCAAGAGACAGCAGTATATCCTGGAAGGAGGCGGAACGGTGGTTCAGGAAACGCGCCTCTGGGACGACAGCCAGGGGGTGACCCACTCCATGCGCAGCAAGGAAGAAGCCCATGATTACCGCTATTTCCCGGATCCGGACCTGGTGCCGATCCGGATCTACGCGGAATGGGTGGAAACCGTTTTCAAGGAGCAGCCTGAATTGCCCCTGGAGAAGCGCGAGCGTTTCGTGCGCGAATACGGCATCCCTCCCTATGATGCCGGCGTGCTGTCTTCGAGCCGTCGACTGGCGGATTATTATGAAGAGACCGCCCGGCACTCCGGAAACCCGAAAGCGGCCAGCAACTGGGTCATGGGAGATCTGCTGCGCTTCCTCAATGAGGAAAAGCGGGACATCCGGGATTGCCCCATCTCCTCCACCGCCCTGGCCGAGATGATCCGGATGATCGATCAGGGGACCATCAGCGGCAAGATGGCCAAGGAGATCATCGAGGTCATGTATCAGACGGGAAAAACGGCCCCGGCGATTGTGGAAGAGAAGGGGATGGTCCAGATCACGGACGAATCCTCGCTTGCCGCGGTGATTGCGGGGATCCTGGAGGCCAATCCGGGCCAGCTGGCCCAGTACCGTTCCGGGAAGGACAAGCTTTTCGGCTATTTTGTCGGTCAGGTCATGAAGGCGACCCAGGGAAAGGCCAATCCCCAGGTCATCAACGACCTCCTGAAAAAGATGCTGGCGGGATGACGAGGCGCGAAATTCCGGAAAGCTCAGGGAAAACGTCATGATCCCAACTCTTTCCTGGAGAAACAATTCCGTTGTTCTCCTGGATCAGCAGGCTCTCCCCGTGGAGGAGCGCGTTCTGGTCTGCACCCGCTATCAGGAGGTGCTGACGGCCATTAAGGATTTGACGGTTCGTGGCGCTCCGGCGATCGGGGTGGCGGCGGCGATGGGCATCGCCCTGGGGTCCCTTTCCCTTCCAGCCGATTCCCCCGAGGGCTTCCGGAATGGGTTTGACGCCCTGTGCGATCAATTTGCTGCGGCAAGGCCGACGGCGAAAAATCTGTTCTGGGCCATTGAGCGGATGAAGGGATGCTTTGCCGGAGCCATGGCTGATGCAATGACGGGAGAAACGGAAAAAGTCCGGCAGGCACTGGTTGACGAGGCTCTGAGAATGGCCGAGGAGGATGTGGCCATCAACAGGCGGATCGGGCGGAACGGGCAGATCCTGATCCCCGACGGTGCCCGGATTTTGACTCATTGCAATGCCGGGGCCCTGGCCACGGCCGGTTACGGGACGGCGCTGGGCGTGATCCGGGCGGCCCGCGATGCAGGGAAAACCATTCAGGTCTTTGCCGATGAAACGCGGCCCGTTCTGCAGGGGGCCCGCTTGACTGCCTGGGAGCTGCAGCAGGAAAACATCCCGGTCACGCTGATCACCGACAACATGGCAGGATTCCTCATGAAGCAGGGACTTGTGGACTGCGTTCTGGTGGGGGCTGACCGGATTGCCGCCAACGGGGATACCGCCAACAAAATAGGGACGTATTCCCTGGCGGTTCTGGCCGATGCCCACAGTATTCCCTTTTACGTCGCCGCCCCCCTGTCCACGATCGATCGGCAGCTTTCCAGCGGGGCCGATATTCCCATAGAGGAGCGGCCTGACGAGGAAGTGCTGGCCATCCGGGGGGTCCGCATAGCCCCCGTCGGTGTTGGCGTGTACAACCCGGCCTTCGACGTCACCCCGGGCGGCTACATTGAAGCCATTATTTCCGAAGCCGGGGTAGCCCGGTTTCCCTATGAGTCCTCCCTGGAGAAACTCTTCCTCGAACCATCATGAAAGATCCCGTTCAGAAACTGCTCCTCTTTGATTTTGACGGCGTTCTCGTTGATTCTCTGGACGTCTACGAGGCGGTTGTCCACCAATGCCTCGATGCGATCGGAAGGCCGATTGTTTCAACGCGAGCGGACTATCTGGCCCTTTACCAGGACAACTTCTACGAGGAGCTTGCCCGCCGGGGCATCGATCTATCCGCCTTTCTGGCCGAACTGGCCAGGATCCGTCCGCACATCGACACATCCCTTATCAAGCCCCTCCCGGCAGTGACATCGATTCTCCCGGCCCTGGCCGAACGGCACCGGCTGATGCTCATCTCTTCCAACAGCAGAGAGGTCATTGAGGTGCTGCTGGCCCGGATGGGCGTATCGGAATGCTTTGAAGAGGTCATGGGTGCGGATTTTCTTCTGAACAAAACGGAAAAGATCGTCCACGCGTGGAATTTGACCGGGTTCGCAAAGGAGGACGTCTATTATGTCGGGGACACCGCCGGCGATATCCGGGAAGCGCACCGGGCCGGCATCAGAAGCGTTGCGGTGACATGGGGCTGGCATGAGCGGAGCGACCTGGAAGCCGTTTCTCCCGATTTTCTCGTGGATACGCCTCAAGCTCTCGCTCGCATGTTCACGACGGAACCCCCATCGCAGGGATGTTAACGATCAGGCCTTTGTCATGGCATTGGTATTGCTTGCAGCATACCGGCGGCAGCTGTTGAGTCCCGGGGGCCGTGTTTCCGGTTTTTCTGATCGACAGGCACACCAAGCCCTTTTACATTTGCCAATGCGGGAGACCTGATTGCATGGATGTCAAATTTATCAATCCCTTTCTGGACGGCGCTACAGAGGTCATCAAGACCATGGCCTTCATGGAGGCTGTTCCCGGAAAGCCCTTTTTGAAGAAGGATGACACGGCAAGGGGCGATGTATCCGGAATTATCGGCATCACGGGTGATGCCACGGGCTCCCTGGCCATCAGTTTTACCGAAGGGTGCATCTGGGGAATCGCCGGATCCATGCTGGGGGAAACGTATACGGATACCACGCAGGAAGTGCTCGACGCCGCTGGGGAGCTTACCAACATGATTTCCGGCGTGGCTCGAACCAACATGGAGAAGATGGGGCTAAAAGTCTTTGCCGCCATCCCCTCCGTCATTTTCGGTCGGGACCATACGATCCGTCATATCTTGAACAGCCCGAGCATTGTTATCCCTTTTTCCACACAAACGGGGGAATTTGTCGTGGACGTCTGTATCCGGACCACCGAGGCCCAGGCCAGATCCAAGGAAAATTATCAGGTGATCAATCGGCGGACGGCAGAACTGATTTCTCCGCAGCCGGGAAAAAATAAGCCTGAGCCCCTTCCCTGCAGGGTGGAATCGGCTGCGCAGGAGCAGGGACCGCCTGTAGAGGAAATGCAGGAGGAAAAGAGCCACCGCGATATCCTCAAGGAAGCCTTGGATGCGATGATCGAAGCCCGCCGGGACATTCAGAAGCTGTTGTCTTCACAGCCCTTCATGCGGAGGGAAGATCGGAAGAAGCTCAATGATAAAGTCGCCCGGTACGACAAGAAGATCCGCAAAATGAAGCTGGATCTGACAGCCCTGGATGTCCTGTCCAGGCTGGCCCCGGAGGATCTGGCGAATCCCACCATCAAGAAACATTACCAGCACTACTGAGGCCGTCAGGCAAAAAATTTTTTTCCAACCGTCCTCACGGCTCGGGAGCATATTTCTTTCCGATGAGTCCTGATTTGGAGAAATGTGCCCCCAGGATCCGTCATCCCATGTGCTTTGGCCGCACTGGACTTCTGGAATCGTATGGTACAACTCACGGAAAACAGAAAGGGGCGCGCCGTTTGCGCACCCCTCCTGAAAAAGCATATGGAAGTTTCCTTATGCGGCGTAGACGAAATCCGTGCTATCCAGTGAAGCCGCCGTTGCGGATCCGACAATACAGATCAACACGGAATCCCCGGCGGAATTACTCGTGGGGTTGTACCAGACACTGCCGGTCGTCGTGTCATTGTAGATCCCACTGAGTTGGGTGCCGTTGCCGTTGAAACCGGTGCCTTCGAAATACCAGCTGGAGGACAGCACGTTGCTGTCATTGAAAGAGAGCCCTGTGATGGAAGAATCCTCGGCGCCATCGAGAATGTCCATCAGCACGATGGTGTCGTCCGTATGGGAAAAGTCGCCGATCGTGTCGCGGTTGGCAGATCCGGATTCGGAAAAGACGAAACGGTCCTGGCCGGTGCCGCCGTTCAGATAGTCTTGGCCAATGCCGCCGGACAGAGTATCGCCGCCGGCATTGCCGTACAGGGAATCGTTGCCGGAAAGACCGGACAGAATGTTGTCGGAACCGTTTCCGTAGAGCAAATTGTTGAGGGTGTTGCCCGTCCCGGTGGTCGCCGTGCCGGTCAGATAGAGGTATTCGACATTGGCGTCAAGGGTCTCGTTGACGGAGGCGTAAACTCTGTCGCTGCCGGCGCCTGATGCCTCGGAGACGGCGTCGCCCAGGCTATCAACATAATAGGTGTCGTTACCCGCTCCGCCTGCCAGATAATCGTTACCCGCTCCGCCGTTCAAGATATCATCGCCGGTGCCGCTGTACAGGCGGTCGTCGCCTCCATTGCCGTAAAGGGAGTTGTTGCCGTTGTCGCCGTAAAGGTCGTCATCGGCGCTGCCGCCCCGGAGGACATCATCGCCGAGATTGCCGTCGATCGTCAGGGCCACCGTCTGCGAAGACCCATCGAAATTGTCGTTGCCGTCTCCCCCGGAAATCCATTCAATGCCTGCCGTGGTCAGATTGAGGGTGTTCCCGGCCGTGCCATTGATGTAGACCCGGTCGTAACCGGCGCCGCCGCTGAGACTGGCAAAGGAGGTGCTGACCGTAATCGTGTCATTCCCGGCCCCGCCGCTGACGCTGTCTGCACCGCTGCCGGCGTTGATTGTGTCGTTACCCGTCCCGCCCAGGATTGTATCACTGTCCGTGCCCGTGGAAATCGAGTCGTTGCCGTCCCCCCCGTCCACGGCGTTGTTGCCGTTCCCGACGCTGATGTTATCGTTGCCGCTGCCGCCGTAGACGGTGTCATTGCTGCTGCCGCCGTACAGGCGGTCGTCGCCCGCATTGCCGTAGAGGGTGTTGTTGCCGTCATCGCCGTAGAGGGTGTCGTCGGCGCTGCCGCCCCGGAGGACATCATCGCCGAGATTGCCGTCGATTGTCAGGGCCACCGCCTGCGAAGTCCCATCGAAATTGTCATTGCCGTCGCCTCCGGAAAGATACTCGATGCCCGCCGTGGTCAGGTTGAGGGTGTTCCCTGCCGTTCCGTTGATATAGACCCGGTCGTAGCCGGCGCCGCCGCTGACGCTGGTGAAGGCGGTGGTGAGGGTGATCGTATCATTGCCGGCGCCGCCGCTGACGCTGTCATTGCCGCTGCCCGCGTTGATCGAGTCGTTGCCGCTGCCGCCGATAATGGTGTCGTTGCCCGTTCCGGTGGAAATCGAGTCGTTCCCGTCGCCGCCGTCCACGTTGTTGTTGCCGTTTCCGACGCTGATGTGGTCGTTGCCGCTGCCGCCGTAGACGGTGTCGTTGCCGCTGCCGCCATAGAGGGTGTCGTCGCCGGCATTGCCGTAAAGGGTGTTGTTGCCGTCGTCGCCGTAGAGGGTGTCGTCGGCGCTGCCGCCTCGAAGGACATCGGAGCCGAGGTTGCCGTCGATCGTCAAGGCTACCGTCTGCGATGTCCCATCGAAATTGTCATTGCCGTCGCCCCCGGAAAGATACTCGATGCCCGCCGTGCCCAAGTTGAGGGTGTTCCCGACGGTCCCGTTGATGTAGACCCGGTCGTAGCCGGCGCCGCCGCTGAGGCTGGAAAAGGCGGTGCCGACCGTGATCGTGTCGTCCCCAGCGCCGCCGCTGACGCTGTC